>ERZ1034517.8-NODE-8-length-95844-cov-7.980405_pt1 | contig 95844 bp, 91 predicted proteins | sample MGYA00520599_ERZ1034517 | MGnify/ENA primary metagenome ERZ1034517 (study PRJEB33760, sample SAMEA4777701) | hypersaline lake metagenome | biome: hypersaline environment; feature: brines | place: Spain | collected 2012-08 | depth 0 m ...
GCGACGTCGACCTCGGCTGGTCGATCCGCCAGTCCGACGGCGACTTCAGAGGCGTACTGATCCAGGACCCCGAGGGAAACCGGCTACCCGACTCCGAGGACCCCGACGAGGATCAGGCCAGTGCGGCCGAGCAATCCCAGGAAAAGCCCACGCCGACTCCCGAGGAGACGGGGGCGGTCTCCGAACAGGGGGATGCCGAGTCGGCGCCGACGGAGACAGAGCGACCGGACTCCGGCGACAGCGATTCGGCGGCCGTCAACCACGACGGCCACCAAACGACGACCACGACGGAGACAGAACCGCCCGCAGAGACGGAGACAGAGAGCCACGCGCCGGAGGATGTCGACCGGGTCGCCGTCGAGAGTGCCCGAGAGCACGTCGGAGAGACCGTCCGCCTGGAGGGGGAGATCGTCAGCGCGAGACAGACGTCCGGGCCGACGGTGTTCGAACTCCGCGACGAGACCGGGGTGGTCGACTGTGCAGCGTTCGTCGAGGCGGGCGTGCGTGCCTACCCCGAAGTCGAGGTGGATGCGCTCGTCAGGCTGACCGGCGAGGTCCGACTGCGCCGTGAGGAGCTCCAGATCGAGACCGAAACGATGGATATTCTCGAGACGGCCGGCCGCGAGACGGTCGAGAGACGAATCGAGTCGGCCGCCGAGGCGGCTGCCGACCCCGGCGAGATCGAGGCGCTTGTTCCAGACCCGGCCATCGAGAGCAGTCTCGACGCCGTGAGAGCCGTCTGTCAGTCGGTCCGACGAGCGATCAACGAGTCACGTCCCATCATCGTCAGACACTCGGCGGATACCGATGGCTACGTCGCGGGGGCTGCGATCGAACGAGCTGTCCTGCCACTTGTCGAGGCAGAACACGCCGGGAGCGATGCGGTGTACCACTACTTCGACAGACGCCCGCTTGACGGCTCCGTCTACGATCTGGACGACGCTACCAAGGATGTGACACGGATGCTGGGCGACCGTGAGCGCCACGACGAGAAGCTCCCGCTGTTCCTGTTTACCGGCGCGGGTGGGAACCGTGAGTCGATCGACGGGCTGGAGCTGCTCGGCGTGTACGAGGCAGAGCGCATCGTACTCGGTGTCGCCGATGCGGGCGCGATGGAGGAGGCAGCCGTCGAGGCGACCGTGAGCACCGACAAACCCAGGACGGCAGCCACGCTGGCAGCGACCGTCGGCGCCGGAATCAACCCGGACGTCGCCGAACAGCTCCACCATCTTCCGGCCATCAGCTACTGGGAGGGAACGCCCACGGCCTACGAGACGGCTGCCCGCGAGGCTGGTCTCGATACCGATGCGACGAGACAGCTCCGGCAGGCGGTCGCACTCGAGGCGTACTACCAGTCCTACGAGGACAAGCGTGAGCTGATAACCGACCTCCTGTTCGACCGGCAGCGCGGGCTCGCCGAGCAGATCTCGACGCAGTTCAGCGAGAAGCTGGACGCCGAACTGGAGACGGCACGGGAGAACGTCGAGCTACGGCGAGAGGGGGGTGTGACCTTCCAGCTGTTGGATACGGACGCGTACACCAATCGCTTCGACTTCCCGCCGACGGCGTTGTTGCTCGACGAGCTCCACCGAGCCGAGGCCAGCGGCGAGGCGATGGTCGTCGGGATGGGCCGAGACGAGCTGGTCGTCCGGTCGAACGCTGAGATCGATCTCCACGCGGTCGCCCGGCGTGTCGACGAGCGCGTGCCCGCAGGCGGTGTCTCCTCGCGTGGGAGTGACGAGGGGGTCGTCTCCTTCCTCGCCGGCGAGCGAGAGACCGTGGTCGACACGATGCTCGAAGAGCTGGCCGTCGAGTCCTCCGCCGCAGCGGCGGTCTGAACGGGTCGGTCGTGGTCCCTCGACCGTAAGGCACCTATCCCAGGCTGTCCACGGCTCTGCCATGGCATCCGAGACCGAGATGCTCGCCCCTGACGAGCAGGTCTGTCGGCACCTCGCCGAGCAGCTGCTCGCGGGCGAGATCGAGGCCGAGGACATCGAACAGGCCAAGACGCGGGTCTGTTCGGAGTTCGACGTGGCGAAGGTCCCCCGCCACGCCGAAATCGTGGATGCGGCGCCAGAGGGGACACGCGAGCGACTCCAGGGGCTGTTACAACGCAAACCAGTGCGGACGGCATCGGGCGTGTCACCGGTCGCGATCATGACCTCCCCACACGGCTGTCCTCACGGCAAGTGCCTCTACTGTCCCGGCGGGCCGGCCAGTGAGTTCTCCTCCTCGCAGTCATACACCGGCCAGGAGCCTGCCGCTGCCCGCGCGATTCAGAACGAGTACGACCCCTACGGTCAGGTGCGGCTACGCCTCGAGCAGCTCCGCCGGATCGGCCATCCCATCGAGAAGATCGAGCTGATCCTCATGGGCGGGACGATGACCGCTCGGAGCCACGACTATCAGGAGTGGTTCGTCAAGCGGGCCTACCAGGCGCTGAACCAGTACGACGCCGAGCAGCCACCTGCGCCCAACGAACACGAATCGTTCGGGGAGGCCGCCGACCAGGGCGAGTTCAGCTATCTCGAAGACGTCATCGCGAGGAACGAACGAGCTGACCGGCGGGCTATCGGGACGACCTTCGAGACCAAACCCGACTGGTGTGACCCCGAGCAGATCGACCGTATGCTGCGGCTGGGCGGGACCAAGGTCGAGGTCGGTGTCCAGACGACCTACGAGCGGATCAATCGAGAGATGCATCGCGGCCATGGCGTCCAGGCCAGCATCGACGCGAGCCGGCGGCTTCGGAACGCGGCGTTCAAAGTCGGCTATCACATGATGCCCGGCCAGCCGGGCATGTCAGAGGCGATGTGTCTCGAGGATTTTCGTGAGCTGTTTGCCAACCCCAACTGGCGGCCAGACTATCTGAAGATCTACCCCACGCTGGTCGTCCGGGACACCGTGACCTACGACATGTGGCGCCGCGGTGAGTACGAACCGCTCCGGAACGAGGAGGCCGCAGAGCTGATCGCACGGATCAAAGCAGAGATACCCAGATACGTGCGACTCCAACGCGTCCAACGAGACATCCCGGCCGATCACATCGATGCGGGCGTCTGGAAGTCGAATCTCCGCCAGCTCGCCCAGCAGCGCATGGCCGAACACGGCTGGCAGTGTGACTGTATCCGGTGTCGTGAGGTCGGGCTGAACGAAAAGAGCCCCGAGAACGTCGAGATGGACGTACTCAGCTATCGGGCAGGGGGTGGCGAGGAGCAGTTCATCTCGATCGAAGACTTCGAGAAGGACCTGCTGGTGGGGTTCTGCCGATTGCGATTCCCAGACCCAGACAGACACGAGCGCGACGATGGACCGATACGACGCGAGCTGACCGACGCAGCGCTGGTCAGAGAGCTCCACGTCTACGGCAACGAGGTTGGTGTCGGGGAAGATGGAGCCGGCGAGTTCCAGCACGAGGGGTTCGGGCGTCGCCTGCTCGCCGAGGCCGAACGACGCGCGCGAGCGGCGGGCTTCGAGAGGCTCGCGGTGATCTCGGGGATCGGCGTGCGCGAGTACTACCGAGAGAAGCTCGGCTACGTGCAGGACGGCCCGTACGTCAGCAAACGCCTCTGAGCGGTCGCCGGCCGTCGCCTCAGCCCGACTGGCCACGCTGCGCAGCAGCTTCCGAGAGCTCCTGTTCGGCCGCGATCGCCGCCGTGGCCTCCGCAAGCCCGTCGCCCAGCTTGTGCCCGCGAAATCCAAAGACGTCCGTATAGCCCTGCGCAGACATCAACACCGGGTAGAACGGAACCTCCGCGTGGACCAACGAGCCATCGACACTGGCGAAGGGCGCGCCCTCCTCGACGAGTTGGAAGTTCTCGACGAGCAGCTCGTAGCGCGCGGACGGTGGCTTCTCGACCGGCTCGTCCAGGGCGAAAAACTGCGAGCTGACCGACCGGGTCTGCCCATCGATGGCGTCGGTGGCTCTGAGGAACTCCAGAGCGATCTGCTCGGCCGTCACCGCGGCAGCTTCGGTCCCCTGACAGCCAGCCTCCAGCGTGAGCGCGTCGGCAACCGAGGAGTACGAGCCCTTGGCGACCCGGCGGTGGTCGACGACGTAGGGGACCGGCAGCTCGTCGGCCATCTCGAGCATGCCCGGTCTGCTCCCGTCGAGAATCGCGATCGGCTCGGCCTCGGCGTGGGTCGCGTGCAGGGAGAGTGTCCGCATCCCCCCTGTCTGCTCCAGGAGCCTCGCGGCCAACCGCTGCTCGCGGTCGCCATCGGGGTCACCCGGGAACGCTCGATTCAGATCGGAGTCGACCCCCCGGACACCTGCCTCGACGGCCGCCGGGTTCGCGACGATCAAAGCGACGCCGCACTGCAGGGCTAGCTCGCCTCGTTCGATCGCGGCTCTCAGTCGCTCGACCGCCCTGACACCGGAGGGCTCGTCACCGTGCACCCCACCGACAATCGCGACGGCAGGCTCGCCCGGGCCATGATCGGTTCGCTCTGGTCCAATCATCATATCTCACAGTTGCCGATTCTGATTCATGAAGCTCCCGTTCGGGGTGACAGGAGGGCGCTGGCGAGCGGGCCGGTTGGGATCGCCGCGGTCAGGGAGTGACGGCGTCGGAGATTTATGAGCCGTTGTGACGAACGGCCGGCATGGCCGATCAGACCGTCTCGGGTGTCCGCTGGGTGGCACGACAGGTCGGCTCACTCGAGCGTGACGTGCTGGTGCTGTCGGTGGCGATGCTTGCGTTCTCGTTGGGATTCCAGATGACCAACCAGTACTTCGGGCTCTATCTCGACGCGCTCGGCGCCTCGGCACTGATCGTCGGCGCCTATCGGTCGTTCGCAGACCTGCTGGGGGCGATCTACCCGTACGCGGGCGGTATCATCTCCGATCGGGTGGGCTCCAGGACCGCTCTGACCGGGTTCGGGGTCGCCTCGACAGGCGGATTCGCCATCTGGGCGTTCGCCCCGGCGCTGGCGGTCGGGCCGGTCCCCGCCTGGAGTCTGCTGTTTGTCGGTCTCGTCCCCGCGCTCGCTTGGAAGTCGTTCGGTCTAGGTGCCACGTTCGCGATCGTCAAGCAGTCCCGGCCGCCCGACCGATTGGCGAGCGGCTTCGCCTCGACGGAGGTGTTTCGCCGTATCGGGTTTCTGCTGGGCCCGGTGATGGCGGCGCTGCTCATCGACAGAATCACACCGTTCGTCTCCGGGTTCAGATCGGTGCTGGTGGTGGCGATACTGTTTGGCGTGCTGGCTACGCTCGCCCAGCACCGCCTGTACGACGCCGATGGCGATTCGTACGGCAAATCCTTCGAGGGGCTCGAGACGATTCGGTCGGATCTCGGCGCCCTGCCCGAGACACTCGGCCCGTTGCTGATGGGGGACACGCTGGTTCGGTTCGCCAACGGCATGGTGTACGTCTTCTTCGTGATCGTCGTCGTCGAGCGGCTGGGCACCGGGCTCACCCTGGCGGGCCTGCGCGTCTCCCCGGCTGCGTTCTTCGGACTTCTGGTGGGCCTCGAGATGGTCGTCGCCATCCTCACGATGATTCCGGTCTCGCTGATCGGCGAACGCGTCGGGCTAAAACGGGTGGTTACCGGCGGCTTTCTGGTCTATGCCACGTTCCCGCTGTTGTTGATCCTGGCACCCCCGAACCAGTGGGTTCTGATCGGCCTGTTTGCGTTCTCCGGGCTCAGATTCGCTGGGCTCCCCGCACACAAGGCACTCATCGTGGGCCCCGCCGAGGCTGATACCGGTGGGCGGGTCACCGGGACGTACTATCTGGTGCGTAACGCCATGGTGATCCCTGCGGGAGTGCTCGGCGGCTACCTGTACGGTATCGACCCCGTGTACGCCTTCGGCACTGCGACGGTGGTCGGGCTGGCTGGGACGATCCTTTACGGGCTGGTGGGGGATGCGTTCGCCCCAGCCAGTAGCTGAGCTCGAACGTGCTGAACCGACGGGCCTTTGCGACCGCCGATTTTGTCGTGGTTATGCAGCCAAAGCGGGCGTTGACGAGCGTCGATATCGCGGCGCTCGTCACCGAGCTGCGGCGATACACGGGTGCCACGGTCGACAAGATATATCTCTACCCCGAGGACCTCCTGCGGATCAAGCTTCGTGACTACGACGCCGGCAGACTCGATCTGCTGGCGGCGATCCGCGATCCCAAACGGGTCCACCTGGCCGCACGAGAGCGCGTGCCGGATGCGCCCGAACGGCCCCCCAACTTCGCGATGATGCTCCGGAATCGGATCACCGGGGGCACCTTTCTCGGCGTCGAACAGTTCGAGTTCGACCGGATCATGACGTTGCGATTCGAGCGGGGTGAGACCACGACCAGCATCGTACTGGAGCTGTTCGGTGACGGCAACATCGCCGTGCTCGACGAGACAGGCCAGGTCGTGTCCAGTCTCGACACCGTGCGTTTGAAATCCCGGACCGTCGCCCCCGGGAGCACGTACGGCTATCCGGCATCGAGATTCGACCCGCTGTCGGCGACGCGTGAGCAGTTCGGCGCAGCCATGGAGGAATCGGACACCGACCTCGTCCGCACGATTGCGACACAGCTGAACTTCGGCGGGCTCTGGGGCGAGGAGCTCTGCCGACGCGCCGGCGTCGAGCCGGCCATGGATATCAACGAGGCGACGGCCACGACCTACGACGAGCTGTGGCGGGCGATCGAGCAGCTGCGAGGCCGGCTCAAGGAGGGCGATCTCGACCCGCGGCTCTACTACGAGGAGTCCGAGCGGCCGGTCGATGCGACACCGCTCGCCCTGGAGGAGTACGCCGAGCTCGAGAGCGAACAGGTCGCCTCGTTCAACGACGCGCTCGATCGATTCTTCGAGGAGGTCGCCACGGAGGGAGCCGACACCGCGCCGGCGGGACCGCAGAAGCCGGAGTTCGAGGCGCTGATCTCGCGGAAAGAGCGCATCCTCGACCAGCAGGAGTCGGCCATCGAGCGGTTCGAACGCGAGGCCGATGCCGAGCGGGAGAAGGCGGAGCTGGTGTATGCCGAGTACGAAACCGTCGAGGACGTGCTATCGACGATCAGAGAGGCTCGAGAGCAGGAGCTACCCTGGACGGAGATCACCGCGCGTATCGAGACGGCCGCCGAGGAGGGGCTCGAGGCTGCACAGGCCATCGAGGAGATCGACGGGACGACCGGGCGGGTGACGGTGGCGCTCGGTGACGAGCCCACCGAGGTCGAGCTGCTCGTCGCGGAAGGGGTCGAACGAAACGCGGACCGGCTGTACAACGCGGCCAAGGAGCTCGCCAGCAAGAAAGCAGGGGCACAGTCGGCGCTCGAGGAGACGGCGACCGAGCTCGAGGAGCTCGCCACCAGACGGCGCGAGTGGTCGCCAGAGGAGGCGAGCGAGGACGAGCAACCAGAGGAGGAGCCGGTCGAAGCGGTCGACTGGACAACCCGCTCGAGCGTACCGATCCGCCAGGACGACCAGTGGTACGAGCGGTTCCGGTGGGTCCGCACCGGCTCGGGGTTTCTCGTGATCGGCGGCCGGAACGCCGACCAGAACGAAGAGCTCGTCAAGAAGTACATGGAGACCGGCGATCGCTTCTTTCACACGCAGGCCCACGGAGCGCCGGTGACGGTGTTGAAAGCGACCGGGCCCAGCGAACCCAGCACCGACGTCGAGATCCCACCGAGCGATCGCGAGGCCGCAGCGCAGTTTGCGGTCTCTTACTCCTCGGTGTGGAGCGACGGCCGGTTTACCGGAGACGTCTACGAGGTCGGCCCCGACCAGGTGTCGAAGACACCGGAGTCCGGCGAGTTCCTCCAGAAGGGTGGGTTCGCCGTCAGAGGCGACCGTGAGTACTACGACGACACCCCCGTGGGTGTGGCGGTCGGCATCCAAGTCGAACCCTACACGCGGGTCATCGGTGGGCCACCGGCGGCGGTCGCAGCGCGTGCAGAGACACACCTTCGTCTGGAGCCAGGGCAGTACGCTCAGAACGACATCGCGATGATGCTCTATCGCCGATTTCGCGAGGCGTTCACCGATCAGCAGTTCGTTCGCAAGGTCGCCTCCGCGGATCGCATCCAGGAGTTCTGTCCCCCCGGTGGCAGTCGCATCGTCGAGTGAGAGAGGCTGGGCCGGGCGAGCGCCGAGGGCTCCAGCCCGTGACCGGCGGTCGATGGCAGGCCCCATTACACAGCAGCGACTACACGGGCCATGCGCGTCGCCGACCGAACACATCTCGACGGAGACCGAGAGCGTGTGGATCTCGTTCCCGAGAGCCTGGACGATCTCTGGCATCTCCAGCACGTGGTCGAACCAGGGGACATGGTCTCGGGTGATACGACCCGCCGGATCCAGCGTGCCGACGATATGACACGGGACACCGGGGGGGAACGAGAGCACCTGTGGGTCGCCATCGGTGCCGAGAGCATCGAGTTCGCGAAGTTTGCAAATCGCCTTCGAGTCGGCGGAGAGATTCGTGAGTGCTCGAGAGAGGACCAGATCGGGCTCCATCACACGCTCAACATCGAGGAGCGGACGGAGATCTCCGTGACGAAACGCTGGCAGCCCGACCAGCGAGATCGGATCGCGGAGGCAGTCGCGGCCGCCGAAGCGCCGGACGTAGCGATCGCGACCGTCGAGGAGGGCGAGGCGTACGTCCACACGGTCGCCCAGTACGGCGTCGAGGAACGAGCGTCGCTCACCGGGGCGACGGGGAAAGGGGAGTTCGCCCGCCCTCGCGATGATCTGTTCGATGATCTGGGTGCGGTCCTCGACCGCATGGAGGTCGACTCGATCATCCTGGCAGGCCCGGGGTTCACGAAGCAGGATGCCTTAGGCCATCTCGAGGAGGCATTCCCCTCGTTGCCCGACAGCATACGGGTCGTCGATACCGCCAGCGCGGGCGACAGAGGGGTCCACGAGGTGCTCAAGCGAGGGGCGGTCGAGGAGGTCCAAGCCGAGACACGGATCGCCCGGGAAGCGACGCTGATCGATGCACTGACCGAACAGATGGCGACGGGAGCCAAGGCCGCCTACGGGCCCGATAGCGTCTGGCAGGCCGCCGATTACGGCGCCGTCGAGACGCTGTTGGTGCTGGACGAGCGGCTTCGCCGCGAGCGAGCCGGCGAGGGTGACTGGCCGATCGATGCCAACGCACTGGTGACGGCCGTCGAACGCCAAGGGGGAGAGGTGGTCGTGTTCTCTGGTGAGTTCGACCCCGGCCAGCAGCTGCGGAATCTCGGTGGCGTGGGAGCGATCCTCCGCTATCGATTGGGCTGAGCCGGGGACCTCCAGCCTTCCACGGCCGGGTGGGCCACGCGTCGCTCAGTTCCCGACCGACACGGACTGGCCCTCCGACGCGATCTGGACCGCCCCGTCGTAGTGGCTCCGGACGGCCTCGAGCATCTCCTCGTGGCGGCCGACCGTCTGTGGGTACAGGTGAGTCAGAAACAGACGCCCAACGTCCAGTCCGGCCAGCGTCCGGGCGAGCTGTGTCGGTGTCGGATGGTTCGCCACGTCGATATCGTCCGGGAACGAACAGTCGTGTATCAGCACGTCAGAGCCCTCGGCGAAGCGCGCGAGCCCCTCGTCGGCCTCGGAATCTCCGCTCACCGTGACCGTTCCGGTCTCCGTTTCCAGCCGATAGGCCTGACAGTACATCGAGTGGACCGTCTCGTGGGCGGCGATCGAGTAGCCAGCATGTGCGAACCGCTCGGGGCCGACCTCGGTAATTTCGAGGCTGAGACGCCCGGCCATGTAGCCGTGGGCATCTATCAGCGCGTCGACGAACGCCTGGGTTCCGGGCGGGCCGACCACACGCAGGCTCTCGCTGCCCGCGAGCCACTTTGCCTTCACCAGCGGCAACAGGTCGGCCACGTGGTCGACGTGGTGGTGGGTCAACAGCACGTCATCGAGCGCCTCGTATCCAAGCGGCGTGCCCGCCAAGCGATGCAGGACGCCGCTCCCACAGTCGATCAACAGCGGCTCACAGTCCGGTGCCTCGACCAGGACCCCGGACTGGACACGGTGGCCGGTTGGCAGCGCACTCCCGGTCCCGAGAAAGCTCAGTCGCACACGCTGGCTCCCGCCCTCGACAGCGAGCTCACTGGAAGCCTCGCCCGACACCATCCGTGTCGACCAGCTCGTCGAACTCCGCCTCCAACAGCGACTCCGCCTCCTCGAACTCTTCGGTCAGCTCCTCGAGCCGCTCCGGACGGCCGTACTGGTCGTGATCCATCGGCCCGAACGCCGGCGAGTCCATCGCCTCCATCACGTCGTCGAACAGGTCATCACCCGTCGTCGGCGCCTCTGCGTGTGTGCGGAGCACCTCTGTCACACGCTTGGCAGTTCCCTCTGCCTCGGCCTCGTCTGTGAGGGCAGGTTGGACGCCAAACCGCCCGGTGCCCGATGTCGGAAAGTACGATTCGATCCCATCGTCGATACGACGGGCCACCTCGGTCCCGATGCCTTTCAGCTCGAAGGGGTTCTTGGCGTAGGTCTTCAGCTGAAACACCCCCGCCGACGGATGTCCGAGAAACAGGTCCTCACCCACGCCGCGCTGGCGCGTGCCCGACACTGCTCGCCAGCCCTCGGGGTCGGCATTCGATTCGACGACATCGCCGAGAATGTCTTGCCAGTTCCGTACGCGCATGTGCACTCTACCCGCTCGGACGAAAAGAGGGTATCGTCGCCGCGCCCGCAGCCACGACCGGTCACTCGCGGGCGTCCGTGGCCTCGCCGTCGGCTGGCGCTGGCTCGGGGGCCGGAGCCGGCAGTGTCTCCAGGGCGGTCCCCATCGCCTCGCGGATCTCGGGCAGCCGCTCGTCCGACGGTGTGGACGTGCCGTTGGTGGCGTGCTCGAAGTATCCCAGTGCGAGCCGCTGGTACACCGCTGCTTCGTCCATGTAGGTCAGCCCGAGCTGGTTCGCCCACAGATGGCCGGGGCGGTTCTGATCGACGTGCCAGGCGAGTGGCTCACCGAGCCGGCCCTCGACGGCCCCAACGGCCAGGCTCGACAGCGCATCGGTCGCCCGCAGCCAGGTCTCCTCTAGCTCACCCCAGAACCGCCGCCGACGTGGCTCTTCGTCCTCTCTGGCGATACGGAACTCCACCCCCGCGGTCAGTCCATCCGAGGTGAGGTGGTCTCGAAGCCGGTCGGCTATCGCCGACCCGTCGGCTCCCCAGGCGGTCACCCTGATGACCTTGGTGTCCAGCGGGTCGTCCCCCCAGAAGACGTGCATCCAGCCGTCGACGAGCCCCTCGGCACGGCAAGCCTCGAACAGCGGGGCCACGTGGTCGGTCAACGCGGATCGCTTTGCGACCCGGAGCGGGTCGTCCAGCACTCGTGGCCAGGCGAAGGCGAACGTCAGACGGTCCATGCCGACATCACCGAGTGAGGCCACTTGAGCCCTCGCTGTCCCGCGTCACCCGGCCGGCTGGCCGACCCAGACACCGACCGGTGAGATCGCCCACCTGTCGCTCTGCATGCGACCGACACGCTCTTTTCACCGTCGCCGATGCGTAGCGTGTGAACATCCGCGGGCCGGTCGTCCAGACCGGTGCTGTCCGATCGGTCGACACGGAGCGGGGCCAGTCGGAGCTCCTGGAGCTGACCGTCCGGCCGGATGCGGGTACGAGCGCGCCGGCGACGGTCACGCTCTGGGGCAAGTGGGTCGAACTCGCAACCTGGATCGACCCAGGGATGGAGCTGCTGGTGACGGAGCTCAGGGAGTCCACCTACGAGGGACGCTCCTCGTTCGCGACGACGGCCGATTCGTTCGTCGTGGTGGAGCCGGACTACCTGGTCGACGTCACCGCGATGCGAGAGTGGGTGCAGTGTCCACGGATGTACTATCTCAACAAGCTCTCGGGCGTCCCCCTGAACTACCCGGTGGTCAAGGGGACGCTCGTCCACGAGGTGTTCAGCGACCTGCTCAGGGGACGGCCACTGGAGGAGAGTATCGATGCCAGAATCGACGAGCGGGCGGTAGATCTCGGCCTGCTGGATCGAGATCCCACGGAGGTGGCCGCGGACGTCAGGGGCAACGCCGGGGCGATCGAGGGCTGGTTGAGCCAGTCGGCGCTGACAGAGCACGACGAGTGGCGTTCGGAGCAGACGCTCCTCTCGGAGCGCTACGGGCTCAAGGGACGGGCGGATGCGGTCCGTCGGGGGGCGCCCGTCGAGCTCAAGACCGGCAAGAACACGCGCCCGCAGCCCCGATTCCAGGACAAGATTCAGGCTGCCTGCTATGCGCTGTTGCTCGGCGAGCACCGCGAGCAGTATCCCGAGACGGCCACGCTCATATACACGAAAAACTCCACGCTGGAGCGGACGGAGGAGGATGGCGATCTCTCGCCGGCCAAGCAGTTCTCCGTCGGCCAGGGCCTGCTCCAGTACGTCATGCGTGAACGGAGCAAGCTCGTCGCCGGTGAACACCGGGAGACGGTGCCGACGGGGTTCGAGGCCGGGGCGAAGTGCGAGTACTGCTTCGAACAGGACGCGTGCATGGTTGTCTCGGGGCGGCTCGACCAGGAGTCCAAGGCCGGACAGGTCGGGGCAGCACTCCCCAGCGAGGAACGGGCGTTCTTCCAAGCCCAGTACCGGGCACTCGAGACCGAACGCGGGTTCGTGCATCGTGAGTATCGAAAGCTCTGGGAGCAGTCCGGCGAGGAGCGTGCCGGGGCCGATCGCGCACTGATCGACCTGGAGAACCCCACCCGCGACCGGATCGGCGGGGGCCGCTGGCGACTGACCGCGAGCAAACAGCCCGATGCGATCTCGAAGATACGGACCGGCGATCTCGTGCTCGTCAGCGAGGGCCACCCCACCAGAGAGCAGGCCGAGCTCGGGCGGGTCGAGCGGCTCGATGCCGAGGAGCTGGTCGTGACGACGGACGAGCCCCTGACCATGCGCCGGGCCGACATCTACCCCTCCGAGATAACGATCGATCGCCAGCTGGTCGCGCTTCACGACGGGCTGTTGAAGACCGCCCCAGCGCGTCGGGACATCCTGTTCGACCGCCGTGCGCCGGCGTTCGACGGTGGCTCTCGTGAGTACATCTCGAACAATCAAGGACAGAATGAGGCGGTCAATCTCGCAGTGAACGCCCAGGACTGTGCGCTGGTCCACGGGCCGCCCGGGACGGGCAAGACCTACACGCTCGCACGAACGGTGCGAGCGCTGGTCGAGCGTGGCGAGCGGGTGTTGCTGTCGGCGTTCACGAATCGGGCCGTCGACAATGCCGTCGAGGCACTCCTGGCACAGGGGTTCGAGGATATCACGCGGGTCGGCTCACGGACGGGGGTCAGCCCCGAGCTCCACGAGTTTCTGTACGAGGGGGCTGGTGAGCCCGGTGAGCGAGCACGGGCACTCGAGGAGGCACCGCTCGTCGCCGCGACGACGGCCAGCTGTGGGGGCCGCATGCTACAGAGCCAGGCGTTCGATGTCGCGATCGTAGACGAGGCAGCCCAGCTGACGCCGCCTGGGACGTTTCTGGCGACCAACAGGGCAGAGCGGTTCGTTCTGGTCGGTGACCACCAGCAGCTGCCGCCGGTGGTCCGCGGTGCCGAGAGTGTGTTGCGTGAGTCGCTGTTCGAGCAGCTGATCGACCGCTACCCAGAGGCCGCCGTGATGCTCGACCGCCAGTACCGCATGGCCCAACGCATCCAGTGGTTCTCCTCGGATCGCTTCTACGACGGCGCGCTGCGCCCGGCAAACGGAGCCGTCGCGAGTCGATCACTCACCGACCTCGGCGTCAGCCCCGAGGCGTTACCGCCCGGACTCGACGGCCGGGTCTCCTTTCACGACCCCGAGGGGGCACAGCTCGGCAACACGAATCCTATCGAGGCGGCGGCGATCGCCCGGCTGGTCGAGCAGTACGTCGCTGCGGGGGTGGATCGCGAGGCGATAGGCGTCATCGCCCCGTTCCGGGCGCAGGTGACGGAGATCACACGACGGCTCCCGGAGGTGGCCGTCGACACCGTCGATCGATTCCAGGGCTCTGCAAAGGAGCTGATACTCATCTCGACGACCGCTACCGGGCAGGTCACGGAGCCGATCTTCGACGATCACCGGCGGATGAACGTCGCGGTAACGCGTGCGAAACGCGGGCTGGTGCTGGTCGGCGACCGCGCTGCGCTGCGTTCGGATGCGTTCTATCGCGAGCTGCTTGAGTGGGCCGAGCGCTGAGCATGGGGTGGCTCAGTCGTCGGTCGAGACCGATGCAGGAGGGTCGCTCTGGTCGGCGATCTGCTCGGTGACCCGGCGATGGAACTCCTGTAGCACGGCCGACTCGTCTTCGGCCAGCACCACGTCGGTCGCCATCAGCGTGGCAAGCCCGAATGCACGCGGCGTGGGGGTCTCGTGCTGTTGGTGGACCAGCTCGATCTCGTCGCCGATGGCGGCGGCAAACCGTTCGACCGCCCCGACGTCCAGACGGTCTTCGAGTATCTCACGATAGGTCTCCTCGGCGACGGCGAACCGCTCGAGTGACTGCGCCCACGAGAGTAGCATCTCGCTGGAGACCTGCTGTTGGGCGGCGGACTTCTCGTAGCCCTTGTACCGCTTGAGTATCATCAGCGACCGCGTCGCGTTGATCCTGAAGTATCGCTTGAGCAGGTCGGTGCCATCCAGCGCGTCGCGCAGGTCCTCTCTCACGCGGTCGGGCTCGATGTCACCGAGTAACCCTCGAAGCTCCACCTTGCGGTTCAGTGGCATCGAGAGCGTGAACCCGTGGTCGGCCACGGCCACCTGGACGTTCGTGTTCGCGGTCTGAGCACAGCGGTAGGCCAGCAGCCGAGAGAGCCCATCGTTGAACTGCCGCCCGAAGTTCGAGTGGACGTGGTAGTTGCGTCGGTACTCGTCGGTGTCTCTGGTCTCTTCGACGAACAGTCGCTCGGTCGTCGAGATACTCTCGAGCCCAGCGAACCGTGCCTGCTCGTCGAACATCCGTGCGAGCGCCCGCACAGAGTTCTCGTCCAACGGGAACTCACGGAGCCACCCACGGACCCCCGCAGGACCATCCGCCGCGAGCCGCTCGCAGAGCGTCGACTGAAACGCGAGGATCTCCCGGCCGAGGTCGTAGGACAGCGGCAGTCGCTCGGAGAACCACGACGGCACCGTCGCCTGCGCGGCCGTCGGGTCCGCGTAGGCCTTCGAGCCACGCCGATATCTGTACTCGTAGTTCGACCCCCCGAGCACGAAGACGTCGCCCTGTTCGATGGTGTCGAGATACTCCTCGTCGAGCTGGCCCACCCACTCGTCGCTCCCACGCACGTAGACGTCGATGGTGAACGAATCGGGGATGGTCCCGATGTTCGTCATGTATATGACCCGGGCGAGGCGGCCGCGTTTGCCCATCAGCGGCTCGCCCACGTCGAACTGCTCGTAGTGGTGCTCTCCCTCCGGGGGGTCGTTGGTATCGCGCCAGACCTTGGGGTAGACGTTCCGGTCCTCCATCCCTCCGTAGCCGGCCGTCAGATACCGGCAGAGCTCCTCCCACTCGCGGTCGCTGTAATCACGATATGGATAGGCCCGCTCGAGAATCGCGCGGATCTCGGCCTCCGGGCGGACCGCGTTGATACACATGCCGTAGAGCTGCTGGGCGGCCACGTCCTGGGCGTCGGCCGGGACGAACACCCGGTCGACGAAGCCGGCCTCTGCCTTCTGGAGCATCGTCGCACACTCGACCAGTTCGTCCCGGTCTAGCGCGACCACACGGCCGGTGACCGTCTGGCCCACCTGGTGGCCAGCCCGCCCGACCCGCTGTAGCAGTGCAGCGACGCTTTTCGGCGAGCCCACCTGGACGACCAGGTCGACGTACGGCATGTCGATTCCAAGCTCCAGTGACGTCGAGGTCGTGACCACCTGCATCTCGCCGGCTTTCAGCCCCTGCTCGACCTGCTCTCGTTTCTCCTTGGAGAGTGAGCCGTGATGACAGCCCGAGTTCTCCGCTGTCAAGCTCTCGTCGTCGGCTCGGAGATTGCTGAGGACGCGCTCGGCTCCCGACCGGGTGTTCGTGAACACGATCGTGTTGGTCGCATCCTCGATCCAGCTGGATAGCTGCTCGTAGAAGCGTTTGGTGACGGTCTCGTAGGGTGTGCGGATCAGGTCGTCCGTCGGGCAGTAGAGCTGCATATCGAACGCCCGCACGAATCGTGCGTCGACGATCTCGAACGGACGTGCCTCCCCGCCCGGCGTCTCACGGCCCACGAGATACTCACCGATCGTCTCGAGCGGCTCGACCGTGGCCGAACAGCCGATCCGGGTCGGCGAGCGGTCGCACATCTGTTCGAGCCGCTCGAGCGAGACCGACAGATGTGTGCCTCGCTTGTTCGCCGCCAGCGCGTGGACCTCGTCGACGACGACGTACTCGACCGCCTCGAGCTTCTTTTTGAACTTCGGCGAGTTCAGCAGTATCGCCAGCGTCTCCGGGGTCGTGTTGAGGATGTGTGGTGTCCGCGAGAGCATCTTCTGACGCTCGCTCGAGGGGGTATCGCCGTGGCGGATGGCGTGTCTGAGCTCCGGTGGCTCATCGTCGGTCACCGTCCGTTCTGCGATGCCGCTCAACGGCTGCTCGAGATTCCGGTGTATATCGTTTGCCAGCGACTTCAGCGGCGAGATATACAGACAGTAGACGGCGTTGTCGAGCCCCTCGTCGGAACTCTGTGCGCGGCCGAACAGGTCGTTGAGAATCGCCGTGAATGATGCGAGCGTCTTGCCCGACCCCGTCGGGGCACAGACCAGCGCGTTCTCGCCGTCGTCGATCAGTGGTATCGCCTCTTTCTGTGGCGCCGTGAAGAAGCCACCATTGCTCTGGACGAAGCTCCCGAACTCCGAGACCCACCAGCTGCGGACCGCCGGCCGGAGTCTCGCCAGGGTCTCGACGTCGTCGAGCGGGACCGTCTGGGGGTCACAGTCGAGCCCCTCACAGCTTGCGAGCAGCTCGCGGGCGCTCGATTCGTCGAATCCTCCCATCTACCACGAGATCATGACGGCCCCACGCATGAGTGCTTGCCCCCAGCCGGTCTGTGCGGGTCGAAGCTGCCGTGGACAGGGATGGGTGGGAGATCACGCGAGACCAACGACAGTTATACTGAGCGCTTGCAGAGGGTGTCTATGGTAGGCCCCCTCAGCGCTCAGGAGCGTGCGGATGGCAACCGCAGGCTCAAGCTCGGCGCGGTACTGCTCGTCGGGGCCTCTGCCGGGCTGATCAGTCTGCAGGCCGAGATCCCGCTCTGGTATCGCGGGCTGTTCGTGGCTGGCGGGCTGCTCGTCGGTGCCGCGCTCGTCTGGTACCTTTCGCCCTGATCGCGAGGGGGGAACTCGAGGTGCGGGCCAGACCGGACCGATGCTGACCGATCGTGGTCGTGACAACTGCCGACGGCCACCACACGAGGGCGCCGAGACGTGCGCGCCCCGCCCATGGACGGGTAGCCCACCCCAGACTGCTTCGCTCGGCCTCGCGGCTTCTTCCCGAGCGTGGGGGTTTCATATCTACCTCGTCTTCGGTTAGCGCGAGGGGCGTCGCGTGCGCCCCGCCTACCGAACGCCCTTTGGAATCGACAAACCCACGTTTCGTATCCGGGCTACGGTGGCCCGTGTTGCGTGCCACCTGTGGACACACAACACTGAGCGACGCTCAGACAGCTCGCAACGTGGTGGTTGCGAAAGCTCGTTTCGGCTCCCTCGTGGGTCTACTCGCGTCGCGCGTTCGACTGAGCGTCGGAACCTCTCGCAACTCGAGGCCGGGGGCTCTGCACGGAAAACTGCTGAACCGTTTGGTTTATACAAGCATCCACGGTACGCAGGTATGCCCTTCAGAGCGTGCGTGGGTAGCCAAGCCAGGCCAACGGCGCAGCGTTGAGGGCGCTGTCCTGTAGAGGTCCGCCGGTTCAAATCCGGTCCCACGCACTGATACCCGATGGGGTGTGGGGTCGCGGCTGACTCCCAGTGCGGGTGCTCGCAGACAGCACCCACGCAACACGAGTGCGCGAGCGACGCCGCCGAGCGAGTGCCCACCGGTTCGGGTTGCCACCGTCACCAGGAGCGGGCCACTCGGCGTCATTCTTATATCCGGGTCTCGGAGGTTGAGCATGCAAACGTGGGCTCGGGGGCACGTTCGTGGACTCACAGTCGGTCTCTCGGCGGTCTCGTTGGCGCTGGTGTTCGGTGCCGCGCTCCAGGTCGTCCCGACGAGCGGCCTCGGCCTCCCTGCGTGGATGCTCGGAGCGATCCCGCACGTGAATGCGGTGGTGAGCACGGCGGCCATCGGGACGATCGTCGCAGGGGTCTGGTTCGCCCGCCGAGGGATGTACGCGCGCCATCGGGCGATGATGCTACTGTCGATGGGACTGTTCGTCGTGTTCCTCGGCCTCTACCTGTACAAGGTGGCCGTCGCGGGGCCGACCGAGTTCGGCGGGCCGCTGGCGATCGAGCGGTGGGTGTATCTGCCCATCCTCGGCATCCACATCCTCCTGGCGGTGGTCTGTATCCCGTTGCTGTACTACGTGCTCCTCCTCGCGATGACCCGCCCGATTACGGAGATCTTCGAGAGCCCACATCGACGCGTCGCCCGCGTGGCGGCGTCGCTCTGGACGATCTCGTTCGTGCTCGGCAACGTGGTCTACGTCCTGTTGTACGTGCTCTACACGTGAGCAGGGCGAGTGCCACGGTGCTTGACACCAGGCGGTTCACGGTTGCGAGCTATCAGGGAAGACTCACGCTGATGCCGCGGGACGGCCGCCGCCAACTCAGTCGTCGGCGGTCGCCTGCTGGTCGCTCTGCGTCCCGATGACCGGCCGCTCGACCTCACGGTCGGTCCGCTCGCCCTCGATCTCGTAAGGGTACTCGCCGGTCACACAGCCCAAACACAGGTCGGCCCGCGAACTGTCTAAGGCCTGTGCGACCGCATCGATCGGGAGATAGGCCAGCGAATCGGCACCAATCTCCTCGCAGATCTCCTCCGTCGATCGCTCGGCGCCGATGAGTTCCTCTCGAGTCGCCATGTCGATGCCCATGTAACACGGCGCGACGATCGCCGGGGCGCCGATACGGACGTGGACCTCCTCGGCACCGACGTCTCGCAGCAGCCCGACCAGCTTGTTCGACGTCGTTCCACGGACGATCGAGTCATCGATGATGGTGACCGATCGTCCCTCGACCACGTCGCGGATCGGGTTGAGCTTCAGCCGGACGGCTCGCTCGCGGACGTCCTGTGATGGCATGATGAACGTCCGGCCCACGTACCGATTTTTCATGAGCCCCTCCGCGAACTCGACGGTGGCCCCGTCCTCCTGGGCGGCTTCGGCGTAGCCAGAGGCGAACGATCGGCCCGAGTCGGGGACAGGCATCACCACGTCCGAATCGACACCGCTCTCGGCCCAGATCTGTCGGCCGAGCTCTCGGCGCACCCCGTAGACCAGCTTCCCGTCGATCTCCGAGTCCGGTCGCGCAAAGTAGATATGCTCGAAAAAGCAGTGGGCGGTGTTCTCGCGTTCGAACAGCTGATAGGCGTCGTATCCGGCTCCCTCCGGCTGCAGGACTATCAGCTCGCCCGGTGCCACGTCTCTGATGAGCTCCCCATCCAGGACGTCTATCGCCGCCGACTCGCTGGCAAGGATGTACCCACTGTCAAGCTTGCCGAGACAGAGCGGGCGATTGCCCTCGGGATCGCGGATGCCGACCACCGTGTCGTCGTGCATCACTGCCAATGAGTACGACCCGTGGATGCGCCGCATCGTGTGTTTTATCGCTCGTATCAGATCCTCCTCCAGAAGGTTCCTCGCGAGATCGTGAGCGATCACCTCGGTGTCTCCTTCGGAGGTGAACGCGTGGCCCAGGTTTGCGAGCTCGTCACGAATCTCCGTGGCGTTGACCAGATTGCCGTTGTGGCTCATGCCGAGCGAGCCCGATTTGAACGAGACGGAGAACGGCTGGGCACAACAGGAGTTGATCCCGCCAGCGGTCGGATACCGGACGTGCCCGATACCGTTCGAGCCCGTGAGCTGTTCGAGATCCTCCTTCTCGAACACGTCACCGACGAGCCCCATCTCGACGCGCGAGTGCTGCTGGAACCCATCGTGCGTGACGATGCCCGCAGACTCCTGGCCGCGGTGCTGGAGTGCGTACATGGCGTAGTACAGCGGACGAGAGGCTTCTCGGTCAGACAGCGAGACGCCAACGACACCACATTTCTCGGTCGGTCCGTCGGGTGGGTACCTCCCGTCTGTCATTGAGCGAGAGTTATGTGCGAGGGCTAAAAGCTTGGGCTATTCGGCGGAGGTGTTCGTCGCAAAGGAGACGGCCGACAGCGGGGTCGCCGGTCAGTTGTCGCCGGTCTTCGACTGCCAGTCGTAGCTCCTGCGTTTCGCGCTTTTGCCGAACCCGCAGGAGGCACACTCCCCCTTCCGCCGGTGGTAGGATTTCTCCCCACACCGGCGGCACTTCACGTGGGTCGTCTTGTTCTTTTTTCCCTGAGAGGGCGTTCCAGCACCGGTCATGGTTGAATCCACACAACGTTATCGCCGCGAATAATCGTTGTGGTGTCATCCTCGTCGACGACCAGATTCATGTGCTGATCGTACCCCTTCAGGATGCCGTCATATCGCTCGCCTTCTTTCAGCAGTATCGATACGGGCTCACCGATAGTCTCCTCTAGCACGTCAAGCGGTCTCTCCGACATGGCCGAAACCGCTCGGGGTGAGTGTATAAACACACCGACAGACGGCCGCTGGCCCCACAGAGGGCGCCCGGGAGGCGCCGCTGGTGGCTGCCGAGGCGAGGCCCGACCGTTGGACGAATATAAGATGACCGCGCGTCCAGTGGGTGTATGCGGATTTACACAGGTCGCGGCGACGGTGGCATGACCGAACTACGAGATATGAGCCGCGTCTCGAAGACCAGCCCTCGTATCAGGGCATACGGCACGGTCGACGAGGCCAACACGGTCGTCGGGATGGCCAGACCCTCGGGGCACGGCGATATCGACCGGCAGTTAGAGTCGATTCAGAACGGACTACACATCGTCCAGGCCGACTTCGCGAATCCGGATATGAACGACGAGGATGCGCCACACATCGAGCAAGAGCATATCGACACACTCGAAGGCTGGATGGACGAGCACGACGAGGAGCTCGACCCGCTCGAGAGCTTCATTCTGCCGGGCGGAAGCCAGACGGGCGCGAGGCTGCATCACGCTCGGGCGGTGGTGCGTCGCGCCGAGCGCAACGCCGTAGAGCTGGCGGCAGGCGACCCGGTCAACGAGCTCGCGATCACCTATCTCAACCGGCTCTCTGATGCACTGTTCGTGCTATCGCGGCTGGTGAACCAGCGAGACGGGGTCCCAGAGGAGTCGCCGACGTACTAGCTGCCATCGCTGAACAGGTTGGACACCGCCTCGCGCAGGCCTCCATCGCCGAGCTTGAGATAGTAGGCATCGCCTGCATCCTCGTAGTAGCTGTCGACCCGTCGTTGGATCTCGAACCCGACGTGCTGGTAGAACTCGATCGCCGATCGATTCGTGGCGCGTGCGTGACAGGAGACCGTCGAGTAGTCTTCTGCGACCCGGGCGATCAGCTGCTCGCCAAACCCCTCGCCACGATAGCCGCTCGCGACTGCCAGAAACAGGATGTACCCGTCACGCCTGGTCGCTGCAAAGCCGACGATCGAGTCCTCCTCGCCGCGCTCGACGAGCGCGTACACACGTGACCGGCGATACGCATCCATGAAAAACCCACGGCGCTGTTTGAGCACCCCCTCAGCGGCCCGAATGCTCTCTTTGAGCGTCCACGCGGACTCGGCGAACGCATCGTCGCCGGGGTCGAACACGCGACGTTCTACATTGACGCTCACTGCTGCGTGATATCTCCCTGAGAAACATAATTCCACCGCCAGCCGCGCTCTGCCTGGAAACACTTGTGTCGGGCGAGACCGCCAGGGGTGTATGCGATGGACAGACGAGTTCGCAGGCCTCGGGGCCAATTCACGGTGGGCCCCAGCGGTCAGGAGGCCTCGCGAAGCGCTAGCAGGACCGGACGGGTCGGTGATGGTACTGGCCGGCCACGCCATTTCCGGCGGCCACCCGTGAGCTACGAGCTCGTCGCACACACCGCCGATATCGCTGTCAGAGCCAGAGCTCCGTCAGCCGGGGGCGTGTTTGCTGCCGTCGCGGATGGGCTCACCGCTGCAATGTGTGAGAGAGTCCCGGACGGGACGGCCACGGAGAGTCTCGACCTCAGAGCCGAGAGCCACGAGGGGCTGTTGTTCGACTATCTGGACGAGCTGATCTATCGCCGTGATGTCGAGGAGGCACTCCTCGTCGAGCACGCCGCCGAGATGACATCTGATGGAGCGGGCTACCGCCTCGAGGCGTCGTACTGTACCGTCCCGCTCGCGGGGGTGACGGCCAGGGATATCAAGGCAGTCACCTACTCCGAGATGGTCGTCGAGGAGCAACCCGACGCCTGGCACGCGTACGTCGTATTCGATGTCTGAACGCGGGGCGCAATTGGCTTAACAGGGGCCACATTAGCTGACATATGGAGACCTCGTTCGGACCGGCACACGTCGACTACGTCACGACCGGCCCCGGTGCTGCGAGGGGGGCAGTCGAGTTCGCTCTCGAGACGCTTTCGGACCCGGGCACGGCGGCGCTCTTTCTGGTAGGGGGAGTACTGACTGGTGGAGGGGTGATGGCCTGGCTGTACAGGCGCCCGGACGTCCCGGATATCCAGGTGTTTCGGGAGACGCTGTCTGGCTACGGCGACCTGGTCCCGTGGATGTTACGGCTGGCGATGGGGCTGCCGCTCATCGGTGCAGGGTTTGCGGGGTACTTTTTCAGCCCCGTGGTTGCCGTCGAGGGGACGCGTCTGATCCAGATTCTACTCGGGTTTCTGTTGCTGTTCGGGCTGGCAACCCGAGCGAGCGCGTTCGCGGGGCTGGGACTGTACGTAGCGGCACTGCTGAGCGACACGACCATGCTGTTGGCCTTCGAGTACGTTGCTGGATTCAGCGCGCTGATCCTGCTCGGAGGCGGGCGGCCGAGCGCAGATCACATACTGAGCCGCGTCGCCGCGACCGACGGGACGATATACAGCCGCGTCGACCCTGTCGAGCGGTTCGCGAGTCGTTTCAGAGACCGCATCGCCCCAATCGAACGGCTGGTTCCGACGATCCTTCGTGTGGGCACCGGGTTGATGTTCATGTATCTCGGCGTTTCGGAGAAGCTGCTCGACCCAGGTCGCGCAACGCTGGTCGTCCAGAAGTACGACCTGACCGGGGTCATCCCCGTCAGTGAGGGAGCGTGGGTTCTCGGTGCCGGTGCCGTCGAGTTTGCTGTCGGCGCACTGTTTGTCGCCGGTCTGTTGACGCGGGCGACCGCAGCACTGGCCTTTCTCGTCTTGACGACGACGCTGTTCGGACTCCCGGACGACCCCGTCCTAGCTCACGTGACCCTGTTCGGGTTGGTCTCGGCGATCATCACCATGGGTGCCGGACCGTTCTCGCTGGACAACCTGCGAAGCCGATCGCGCACGGAGACGCGAGCCGACCCCGATCCTGCTGACTGAATGGTTAATCGCCTCGGAATCGAAATCGGGTCGCAGGGACTGCATCGTCTAGGAATGAGCAACACTGAGACAACCCATGACGTCGTCGCGACCGGCGTTCCGTTGTGGAGGGCCGGAGCGTCAGGGGAGCTTAGAGGCAGCCCCCACTCGGCCGGCACTTTCCAGCCGATTGGGTCACAGCGCCTCTTTTCGATCATACTGAGCGGTATCGAGGCGACGTGGTGGGGCGCCGACCGACCAGGACCCCGACGACCGACAGACATCTCAGCATACTAATACGTGTGGAGCGGATACTGGACGCAGAATACGCCCACGAGACGGTCGCTACGAGGTGTCTGTATATTTCGTCACGGTAACTTTAAATTATTCCGACACTGACGATGCGCAGACACTATCCATGTACGACCTCACCGGGTTTCAACGTGATCTGCTGTACGTGATCGTCGGTGGGCAGGAACCCCACGGCCTCGCGATCAAGGAAGAACTCGAGGACTACTACGAAAAGGAGATCCACCACGGCCGGCTGTATCCGAATCTCGACACGCTGGTCGAGAAGGGGCTCATCAAGAAAGGAGAGCGCGACCGGCGGACGAACATTTACACAGTGACGAGCCGAGGCAGACGAGAGATCGATGCGCGAAGGGACTGGGAAGCCCGGTACATGACGACATCCTGATCCTAGGTTCGGAAGGACTCGCCACAACCGCACTCGCTGACCACGTTCGGGTTCTCGACCGAGAAGCCAGCCCCCTGGAGTCCGCCCTCGAACTCGAGACGCGAGCCCTCGATGTACTTCATACTCGCAGGGTCGACGAACACGCGAAGGCCATTTTCTGCGATGACGGTGTCATCCTCCTCGGGCGCGACGTCGAATCGAAGCCCGTAGGAGAGTCCCGCACACCCACCCTGTTGGACGAACAGCCTGAGCCCCGCCTCGTCCGTATCGTGCCCCTCGCCCGAGAGGAGTGACAAGGCCTGGTCAGCTGCATCCTCGGTCACCACCATCTGACTGTCGGCGGCTTCGACGCTCATGACATCTAAACGGTGAGGAGAGGCTTAAATTTTGCAGGGGTTCGGTCCGCACGGTTCAAGCTAGCCAGCGCAGCGAAACGGCGTGCCCTCCGACCGATTGCGGCCTCTCGAATCAAACACGAACGGGTCCAGCCGGGAACGGGGGTCGGGCTCCGTGAGCTTCCATCAGAGCGCTCCACCGCCCCAGCAACCAGGAATCGATAACGACTAAAACCGCTGGCCGGCAGGGAGTGGTACGGGTCGGTGATCTAGTCAGGTTATGATGCCTCCTTCACACGGAGGATGTCGGCAGTTCAAATCTGCCCCGACCCACTCTTTCTTTGACGCTGCAAGACCCGTTTCGAGTACTCGCGGAGGGGACTCCCATGGTTTTTCAGTGGGTTTATACCGAGACCATGTTCACGGGTTATAATGTCAAGCGTTGGCACATTGGCGAGAACAGCCCCTGATACCTGCGGGACACGGGGGGACACGAGCGAGTGGAACTGGGACGCGGCGTGCTCAGGATGTGATCACCGTGGCTGATCTGACGCTGGTAGTGCTGGCGCTGTTGCCGCTGGTCGCAATCTCGGTGATCATGGTTCTTCTATACCAGCCGGCGACCGTGACGATGCCGATCGCGTGGGCGATCGCGGCGGTCGGCGCGTACGTTGGCTGGGGCATGTCACCGACGTTGATAGCGGCGGCCTCGATACGGGGCGCGATGACGGCGACACGTATCCTTGTCATCGTCTTCGGGGCGATCCTGCTGTTGTACACGCTCAAGCAGTCTGGCGCCTTCGAGGTGATCAACGCGGGCTTCTCCTCGATCAGCGACGACAGGCGCGTGCAGGTCATCCTGCTCGTGTTCCTGATGGGGTCGTTCATCGAGGGCGCGGCAGGATTCGGCACGCCGGCAGCGATCGTCGGCCCGCTGCTGGTGGGCCTGGGATTCCCTCCGATGGCCGCGGTCGTCATCGCTCTGACCGGGAACATCCTCGCGATCACGTTTGGTGCGGTCGGGACACCACTGATCATTGGATTCGAAGATGTCGTGTTCGGGCAGGACCCGACCGAGGTTGGAACTGCGGCGTACGCGGTCGTCCAGAACGGTGGGTACGAGAGCGTGGGCGCATACGTGGCACAGATCGGGTTCTGGGCGGCGGTGATCCATGCGGTGGTCGGCATCGCGATCCCGTTCATCGGCGTCGCGATGATGACACGCTTCTTCGGCGAGGAGCGCTCTCTGGAACCTGCCATCGAGATGATCCCGCTGACGCTGTTCGCGTGGGCATCGTTCGTGGTGCCGTATCTGCTGACGGCGTACTACCTCGGCCCGACGTTCCCAGGCTTGCTGGGTGCGATGGTCGGGCTGTTGATCGTCGGGGCGACGCTGCGCGCAGGCTACTTCCTCCCCGAGGAGGACTGGGACTTCGGCCCCCAGGCCGACTGGCCGGACCACTGGATCGGCACGATCGAACCGGGCACCGGGATGGAGGATACGGGCGCTGATCAGCCGGTCGCGACCGATGGCGGCACGGCCGCACTCGACCAGCCACGGAGTGGGGGGATGTCGCTCGGGATGGCGTGGACACCCTACATCCTCGTGGCGGCGCTGCTCATTCTGACGCGGGTGTTCGGACCGGTCCAGGAGTTCCTGGCCTCGAACGGTGTGCTCGCGTGGAACAACATCCTCGGCACGCCGTTCTCCGAGGGCATCGAGCTGTTCTATCTCCCCGGGTCGCTGTTCGTGGTGGTCGCGCTCGTCACCTACGGCCTGCACGGGATGGACAGCGCCGAGATCAGAAGCTCCTGGAGCGAGGCCGTCCGGAACATCGTTCCGGCGGTGATCGCGCTCTGGTTTGCCGTCGCGACCGTCATCGTGATGCAGAAGACGGGCGCGCCCGTGGTCATCGAGAACGTCGAGACGGTTGACATGGGGATGCTGCAGCTGCTGTCGGACGCCACAGCCGACCTCACCGGCTCGCTGTTCCCGTTCTTCTCCGGGTTCATTGGCGCGTTCGGCGCGTTCATCGCCGGGTCGAACACCGTCAGCGACATTCTGTTCGGTCTCTTCCAGTTCGAGGCCGCCCAACAGATCGGCGCGCCCACACAGATCGTCGTCGCCGCCCAGGCGGTCGGCGGGGCCATCGGCAACCTGATTGCAATCCACAACGTCGTGGCCGCACTCACGGTCGTCGGCCTCATCGGCGAGGAGGGGCGCGTGATACGCCTCGAGCTCATACCGGTGTTGTACTACGGCGTCGCGACCGGGCTGCTCACGCTCATCCTGGCGTACGCGGTGGTCCCGGGGACGTTCTGAATCCGGGGATTGCGAGAGATTTCTGTCGGGCCAGAGCCCCCGACTATCGCGGTGGCCGGTCATGATAGCCACAGAGAGGCATCCCCGCCCAGAATCGCCCTGTGCCACGGCAACGCGATCGGGGCGAGACGTTCCGAGGAGCGGGTGTCCAGCCCGAGCGGAGAACGTTCGAGGGCGCGCGCGGGCGTCCGCGGCGAAACCGTGTCCCACCACTCGACGTCGGCCCCTCAGCCGTTGTCCATCGCGTGACCTCGGCCATCTCCTCTCTGCAGTTGCTCCCACTGCGGGAGCTCATCCTGCGATGAGCTAGCGTCGCCTTCGAGATGTCGGAGCACAGCGACCCTGGGCTCCTCCGGCAGAGGAAGCTTCGTGAGGTGGGCGATCCGGTGGAATCGCTCTGGGACTCGCGCCGCGTCCGCTCGGGCAGCTCCGCGATCCACCCTGTGGAAATTCATGGTCTGATGAGTTACCGACCGTTTAATTGGTTGGAAACTCAACCAGAAACTTATACACAATCATGAGCGAGACCACGCCGCCGAGAGATGCTGAGGTGAGCCCGGCCGACGATCCGAGGAGCAACTACGACTTCCAGGGGGGGAGCATAGACCAGCCCTCGCTCGTGGCCGACCTCGAAGCACGTATCGACGGTGATGTTCGCTTCGATAGCTACACACGTAATCTGTTTGCGACGGACGCCAGCGCCTACGAGCAACTCCCGATCGGTGTCGTCGTCCCGGAATCGACAGCGGACGTGCAGGCGGTCATGCGGTACTGTGCCCGCAACGAGATCCCGGTGTTGCCACGCGGTGGTGGCACGAGCCTGGCGGGGCAGTCGGTCAACGAGGCAGTGGTGCTCGATTTCAAGAAACGGCTGAACGACGTGCTCGAGGTCGACCCCGACGCCCGGATGGCGACCGCCCAGCCCGGCATCACGTTGGCGCGGCTCAACGACCGACTAGCTGACCACGGGCTGAAGTACGCCCCCGACCCGGCGTGGGCCGACAAGAGCGTCCTCGGTGGCGCCATCGGCAACAACACCACGGGTGCACACTCGCTCAAGTATGAGAAGGCCGACGGCTATCTCGAATCGGTGGAGGTCGTCCTCGCCGACGGGAGTCTCACGAGCTTCGGTTGGATGGACACCGAGGTACTCCACGAGCGGGCCGCCGGTGTCACCGATGCTGACGGGATCGAAGCGCAGGTGTATCGGGTCGTCTCCGAGGTGTTGCGGAACAGCCGCGACGCGATCGCGAGCAAGTATCCGGAGTTGATGCGGAACGTCTCGGGCTACAACTTCGACAAGCTGGTCGAGGATGCCGACGAGCGCGGACAGGTCAACGTCGGCCGCCTTCTGGCCGGCAGCGAGGGGACGTTGGGCATCGTCACCGAAGCGACCGTCTCGCTCGAACCTCTGCCCGACGAGACCGCTGTCGTGCTGCTCACCTACGATGACGTGCTGACCGCCATGGAGGATGTGGCTCCGATACTGGAACACGACCCGGCGGCTGTCGAGGTGATGGATGATGTGCTGTTGGACCTCGCCCGCGACACCGCGGAGTTCGCACCGGTCGTGGACATCCTGCCAGATGGGACAGATTCGACGCTTCTCGTGGAGTTTTACGCTGACTCGGTCGCGGCTGGCAAACAGCAGGTCGCAGATCTGCTGGCCGACAGACTGCCGAGCCACGACCCGGCGGTCGCGGCGAGCGAGCCCGCGAACACGACCGAGAGCCCCGTGAATGCCACGGCCGCGCTGGAAGCATACGACGCTGGCCGGCAGGCGAAGTTCTGGAAGATGCGGAAGGCCGGCCTGCCGATCCTCCTCTCGCGAACCGGCGACGAGAAACACTGGCCATTCGTCGAGGATACCGCCGTCCCAGCAGAGAACCTGCCCGAGTACGTCGCTGACATCCAGGAGCTGTTTGCGGCACACGATACGTTCGCCTCATACTACGCCCACGCCGGGCCGGGAGTGTTACACATCCGGCCGCTGCTCAACCTCAAGGACGAGGATGGCGTCGAGACGATGCTAGCGATCTCGGATGCGATCACGGACCTCGTCATCGAGTACGGTGGCTCGGTGTCCGGCGAACACGGCGATGGCCGGGCGCGCTCGACGTGGAACAGGAAGCTGTACGGCGAGGAGCTCTGGGAGTCCTTTCGCCAGCTCAAGACCGCCTTCGACCCGCAGTGGCTGCTGAACCCTGGCAACGTCTGTGGAGACTTCCAGCCGGGCGAGAACCTGCGCTACGACGCGGACTACGAGTTCGAGGCCGGCTTCGAGCCCACGCTCAACTGGACCAACGAGAACGGGTTCCAGGGCATGGCCGAGCTGTGTCACGGCTGTGGGGGCTGTGAGGGCCATCAGGACACGACCGGCGGGGTGATGTGCCCAACCTACCGGGCGACCCAGAACGAGGAGATCACCTCGACACGTGGTCGCGCGAACATGCTCAGGCGCTCGATGAGCGGCGACCTCCCGGCTGATGTGTTCGATGAGGATTTCATGCACGAGGTGATGGACCTCTGTATCGGCTGTAAGGGCTGCAAGCGTGACTGCCCCAGCGGTGTCGACATGGGGAAGCTCAAGACCGAGATCAGCCACGAGTACCACCAGCGTGAGGGGGTGCCGCTTCGGGCGAGACTGTTTGCCAACGTGGAGACGCTGTTCAGGCTGGGCAGCAGCTTCGCGCCCATATCGAACCTGGCGACGAGCATCCCGGGCAGCAGTCTGCTCATGGAAAAGACCCTGGGCATCGCCCGCGAGCGAGAGCTGCCGACGTTCAGGCGAGAGACACTCAGAAAGTGGGCCCGCTCCCGGACGCCGGCCGTTACCAGAGCCGATGCCGACCGTCGCGTGCTGCTTCTGGCCGACCCCTACACGAACTACACACAGCCGGCGGTCGGGAAGGCCGCTGTTCGCACCTTAGAGGCCGCAGATGTGTTCGTCGAGGTCTCGGAGGTGGTCACCGACAGCGGGCGCCCGGCTCACTCGAAGGGGATGGTCGACGTTGCGCGGGAGACCGCGGAACGGAACGTCGCCGACCTCGCTCCGCGGGTGGCCGATGGCTGGGACATCGTGACTGTCGAACCCAGCGATTCGGTGATGTACCAGGAGGATTATCTGGACCTGCTGTCGGGCGAGCACGCTGCTGCCGTCGCCGAGAACAGCTACAGTGTCATGGAGTACATCGACAGGTTCTGGCTGGACGATAGCCTCGATGCCAGCGCCGACGCGACGGTAGCCTACCACGGCCACTGCCACCAGACCGCAGCCAGCCGCGAGCACCACGCGGTTGGCGTTCTCCGGCGGGTCGGCTACGATGTGGATGTCCTCGATACGACCTGCTGTGGCATGGCGGGGTCGTTCGGCTACGAGGCCGAGCACTACTCGATGAGCCAGGCGATCGGTCGGATGCTGTTCGACGCCGTCGATGCGTCGCCAGCACGGGAGGTCGTCGCCCCGGGGACGTCCTGTCGCACACAGCTCGCTGACTACGAGCGACACCATGGCAAGCCCCCACACCCCATCGAGAAGGTCGCCGCCGCACTCGACTGAGGGCAACCAGCGTCTGGCGCTGCGCGCTGTCGGCGCCGTCGCGGCCGTGAAAGACGGCATCGCGACGTCGGAACCCAGCTCGGGCCGACGCCGGCTCCCGACACCCGGCAAGCGCGCCCGACCGACCGCCGGGCGCGTACCAGCCACCGCCGCCAGCACGAGCGCACGTGGTCGCCACGGAGGGTTTCTGTGCCCCCCAGCGTGCACGATCGACCATCTCGGCGGCGGGCTCGGGGGGGCTTGCAGCTCGGCGTCGCCGTCCTACTGCAGTTGCACAGTTGATGCAACACCGTGTCTGGAGCCCCGCGGCGTGTCTGTGCGGGCGCTGCCCCAAACGGCGTTTACGTGGGGTTTCGCTCCAGACAGACGGCTGTCCTCCTGTCACGCCGCTCACGTCGATTGCAGAGATTGCACAAGAGTGAAATAGGGCTCGGCCAATCCTCACCCGTGAGCAGAAACATGTTTCCGGATGTCGATGCAGACGTCGCCGCGACCGATGCGACCGAGCTGAAGGCCCGGATCGATGCGGGCGAGCCGGTTGCCATCCTCGACACCCGAGAGACCGACGCCTATCAGAGCTGGAACATCAGCGCCGAGAACGTCCAGGCTGTCAACATCCCCTACCATCAGTTCATGGAGGGGCTGACGCCCGAGCTCGAGTCAGAGCTGCCGAACACAGCGCCGGGCCAATCAATCTACGTCGTCTGCGGCAAAGGCATCTCGAGTGTCTACGTGGCCGAGCTGCTCGTGGCGGGCGGCTACGATGCGACCAATCTCGACGACGGGATGGAGGGCTGGGCAACATTGTACGAGTACGGCGAGCTGCGACTGTCGAGCGGCACGCTCGTTCGCCAGTACCAGCGACCGTCCTCCGGCTGTCTTGGCTACATGATCATCTCAGAGGGCAGCGCGGCGGTGGTCGACCCTCTGCGAGCATTCACCGACCGATACGTCGCCGACGCGGCCGCTGCGGACCTGAGCATCGACTACGTGCTCGATACGCACGTCCACGCCGACCACATCTCGGGGCTCCGTGAGCTCGCCGAGGAGAGTGGGGCGGTCCCGGTCGCGCCCGCAGGTGCGATCGCCCGTGGGATGGAGCTGCCCGAGGCTGGCCGGGTCGTCGAGGGTGGCGAGCGACTCGTCGTCGGGGGTGCCGATCTGGCGGTGCGACACACGCCGGGACATACCTCCGGGATGACGACCTATCGGGTCGACGACAGTGTTGCACTCACGGGCGATGCACTGTTCATCGACAGTGTTGCACGGCCGGATCTCGAGGAGGGGGCAGCCGGCGCCGAGGAGGCAGCCGCGGTCCTCTACGAGACGCTCCAGGAGCGCCTGCTCTCGTTGCCCGACGATACGCTGATCGCGCCGGCACACCACAGCGGAGCGACCGCGCCACGGGCGGATGGCACCTACATGGCGACGGTCGGCGAGCTGACCGAGTCACTCGCGCTGCTCGGAGCCAACCGCGAGACGTTCGTCCAGAAGGTGCTGGCGGATATGCCACCGCGGCCGGCTAACTTCCAGGAGATCATCGAGACGAATCTCGGTGAGCGGGTCACCTCCCCCGCAGAGGCGTTCACCATGGAGCTCGGGCCGAACAACTGTGCTGCAGGGTCGGCGGCTACGGAGGAGGACGCCACCGAGTCGACGGCCTCCTCGGGGGGTGCCTGATGGTGGTTGAATCGCTGTTCCCGACGGGGATGACCCACTATCTGGCTGGCGGGATGCTGATCGGTGTCGGCACGGTGCTGATCTACGGCCTGACGGGCATCTCGGCCGGGGCAAGCACCTTCCTCGAGTCGACGTTGTCCTACGCGTCCAGCAGCCCGCGATTCGAGCAGTATCGGCCCTCACGGGACTGGCGGGTGGTGTTCACCCTGGGGATCGTCATCGGGGCCGCAAGCTACACACTGGCCGTCGGCGATGGGGTCTGGCTGACGGCCGTCCAGCCATGGCGGCTGGCGCTCGGTGGAGTGCTCGTTGGGGTTGGCACCCGCCTCGGCAAGGGTTGTACCTCGGGGCACGGTATCTGTGGGGTCGGCTCGGGCTCCTCGACGTCGTTTCTCAACGTCGGGACGTTTCTGGTCGTCGCTATCGGTGTGGCGCAGCTGGTCGCCGCCCTGGGGGTCTCACCGTGACGAGTTCCGACCACGATGCCCATCCGATGTTCCTCCCGGCCGTGCTTGCCGGCGGGGTGCTCTTCGGCGTCGGCCTCGCCCTGAGCGGGATGGCACGACCAGAGGTCGTCCTCGATTTCCTGCAGTTCGAAGATCTCGGGCTGCTGCTCGTGATGGGTGGCGGAGCGGTCGTCACGGGCGGCGCGTATGCGGTGCTGGGCCGAAGTGATCGCCGGGCGCCACTGACCGGCCGTCCGTTCGTCCGCCGGCTCAAATCGCTGGACAGAAACGTGCTGGTCGGCGGGACCATCTTCGGGGTCGGCTGGGGGCTCTCGGGGATCTGTCCGGGAGCGGCCTACGCGAGTCTGGGGATCGGGAACGTCACCATCCTGTGGGCTATCGGCGGCATGTTCGCAGGCGCGTATCTCCAGGGGGTCGTCCGCGACCAGCTCGCCCGACCGCCATCGCCCAGGGCACAGCAGGTGGAGGCTTCGGAGTAATGCCAGAGTCGATGCGGGAGATGCTGGACCGCGAGCTCGAGTGTGAGACACTGTTCGACTGTGTGCACGGGCTCAGCGAGCTGGACTGCGCCGTGTTCGAGGCGCTCTCCACGGCCGAGGAGCCGCTGAGTGTCGACGAGGTGGCCGAGCGCATGAGCCGTGAACGGACGACCGCCTACCGCTCGCTGGGCCGGCTCGAGGAGGTTGGCATCGTCATACAGAACCAGCGGTCGCTCCCGGAGGGTGGCTATCGACACGTCTATCGACCCGAGGACCCCGACGTCGTCGCCAACCGGATGCAACGGCTGTTGAACGATTGGTACGCGACGGTGGGGTCGCTCATCGGCGAGCTGCGACAGAAGTACGAGACCGACACTCGCGCCGAGTCACCCGCGATGGAACACTCATCGTGACCAGCCCCGCATCGGCCGAGTCGGAGCGCGATCGCGGACAGAACGGGACGACCGGCAGCCGGCCGCAGGAACCCGACCCGGAGGATCATAACGTTGGGCTGGGCCTGCTGGACGAGTCCATGGGGCCGAGCTCGGCGCTCGCCCATCTGTATCGCGGCGAAGTCCACCGGATGAAGCTCTGGCGCGAACGGCTCGATCGGACCACGAACTGGGCCGTGTTGCTGCTCGCTGCGATCGTCACCTGGGCGTTCTCCAACCCCTCGAACCCCCACTACGTACTGTTGATCGGGAATCTCGCGGTCGGGCTGTTTCTGGTCATCGAGGCGCGACGCTATCGCGCGTACGACATGTGGCGCTCGCGGGTGCGGACGCTCCAGCGGAACGTGTTCGCCCCCGGGCTGGACCCCACCCGACCGCCCGAACCCAGCTGGCGGGCCCGACTGGCCGCCGACTATCGCAATCCGACGATGAAGATCACCGCCGAGGAGGGGATCGCACACCGCCTCCGCCGCGTCTATCTGCCGCTCTTCGCGCTGTTGGATGCCGCCTGGGTGCTGCGGGTGACCGCCTTCGGAGTCGAGCGGTGGCCCGCGAGTGCGGCCATCGGGCCGATCCCGGGCGTTCTCGTCACGCTGGGGCTGGTCGCCGTGTTCGGCGCCGCCGTGTTCATCGCCCTGCGTGCTCGTATCTGGCGAGCACACGACGAGCTCCGCACCGAGGACATCCGCTCCCCACACGAGTAGCGGTTGGCGGCCACTCGCGTGGCTACTCGCCGGCTTCGAATCGGAGATCGACGCTGTGAGCGTGTGCCTCGAGCCCCTCTGCTCTCGCGAGCGTGGTCACCGCCTCGCGAATCTCGCCGAGCGCCTCCCGGTCGAGCCGCTGTATCGTCGAGCTGCGCAGGAAGCTGTCGACCGAGAGCCCACTGTGGGTCCTGGCTCCACCCGTCGTCGGTAACACGTGGTTCGGCCCGACGGCGTAGTCGCCCGCGGCGACCGGCGCATCGGCGCCGAGAAAGACGCTGCCGGCGTTCGGGATCCGATCGGCGAGCGCCCGCTCGTCGGCAGCTACGATGCTCAGGTGCTCGGCCGCGTACTCGTCGGCGAACAGCACCGCCTCCGCCATCGACCGGGCGAGGAGGACGCCACTGGCATCGTTCGCGAGCGCCTCGCGGATCGTCGCCGTCCGCTCTCGGTCGGCGAGCTGTGCGGTCACGGCCTCGCAGATCGCGGCTGCGAGCTCGCCGTCGGCGGTCACCGCCACCACACTGGCGTTCGGGTCGTGTTCGGCCTGGGCTACCAGATCCGCCGCGACCAGGGCGGGATCCGCGGTGCCATCACAGAGACATAGAATCTCGCTGGGGCCGGCGAGAAAGTCGATCTCGACGGCACCGCGGACCTCCGCCTTGGCGGCCGCGACGTAGGCGTTGCCTGGCCCGACGATCTTCTGGACCCGGTCGACGCTCTCGGTGCCGTAGGCCAGGGCGCCGACCGCCTGGGCGCCACCCATCTGGTAGACGGCGTCCGCACCGCTGTGATGGATCGCACCCAGCGTCGCCGGGTCGAGCTCTGTGGCCGGCGGCGTAGCGACCGCGATGTGCTCGACACCCGCGACCACCGCCGGAGTCACTCCCATGATCGCCGAGGACGGGTAGGCCGCGGTGCCGCCGGGCACGTAGACGCCCGCTCGCTCGATGGGCCGGAACCGACGGCCCAGCTCGCGGCCCTCGAACGTCTCGGTCCAGTCCTCCGGGCGCTGGCGCTCGTGAAAGGCTCTGACGTTGCTGGTCGCCGTCTCGATGGCATCGCGGAGCGTCGGGTCCAGCTCCGCCCAGGCCCGTTCGGCATCGTCGGTGATCTCGATGTTTCCCACCTCGCAGTCGTCGAACTCCCTGGCGAGCTCGCGCAAGGCGACGTCTCCTTGCTCTCGGACCCGCCCGAGTATCTCCACGGCCGCCTCTCGAGCCGAGCCGATGCCTCCGTCGCGGTCGAAGAATGCCCGACGGGCCGCCGTCGAGAGTTCGGCGATCTCTGTGGGCTCCATAGCTACACCCGGTGACCCCGGGAAAAGACGGTTTCCATGGGTCGATCGCAGGCGCCAGGCGAGCGCGGGGCAGGGCGCACCCGAAACGCTCATTCAGCCCCGTCCGCACTGTGTGCCCAATGTTGAGCGCCGTCATGGAGGATTACATCAAAGCAATCTACATGATCGACAAGGAGACCGGCGAGAGGGTCTCGACGTCGGCGCTGGCGGAGTATCTCGACGTGACACCGCCGACGGTGTCGGCGATGATCAAGAAGCTCGAGCAACGTGGCCTGGCGGATCGCGAGGACTACAAAGGGGTCAGGCTGACTGCCGATGGGGATCTGGTGGCCCTGGAGATTCTCAGACATCATCGACTGCTCGAGGCGTTCCTCACCGAACAGCTCGACTTCGATTGGGCCGACGTTCACAAGGAGGCCGACCGGCTGGAACACCACGTCAGTGACGAGCTGACCAGTCGCATCGCCGACGTGCTCGGCGATCCAGGGGTCGATCCCCACGGAGACCCGATTCCGGATGCGGATCTTCGGCTCCCGGAGGGGGAGGACCGAACTCGATTGGACGAGGTCTCGATCGGTGACCGTGTCAACGTCCGCCGGATCAGACATCAGGGCGACGAGGAGCTGCGATATCTCTCCGAGGCGGGCGTGAAACCCGGCGTGGTTCTGACCGTGACAGATATCGCCCCATTCGGGATGCTCACCGTCGAGACACCGTCGGGAACCCAGAGTCTGCCCGAGAGCATCAGCCGCCAGATAGAGATCAGCCTCGTCGAGCCAGAGTCGGAGACGGCGGGCTGAGCCGGGGCGCGGACGCGGTGCCCGGACCGCTGTTTGCACTCGGACGCTACTATCGCCCCCAACACTAACGTCCGGTCTCATCCCGAGGCGGCGTGCCGCGTCGACCGGGGAACCCTCGTGGGGGGCGGACGGGCTATCGAGCCGCCGATCGCCGAGCGGAGCTCCACGTCAGCGCGTCGCGCGATAATGTGGCGACTCTCGCTCGGGCTCTGCGGGGCTGCCCCGCAGCAGCTATTGCACGCCTGGGTTCTCCGGCTCTTCACTGCGCCCTGATACGCGCTCTGGACGGGGACTTGTGGCGTGCACCGGACCATTCGAGTGGATGGGTTTGGCAGTTGCGAAGCTTCAGTAGCCTCCAGGCCCGATGCCAATCATGCAATCGCCCCCCGAGCGCGACCCGACACCGGCCGCCGGGCAGCTCTTGGAACAGGTGCCCGACGGCGGCGCCGTGGTGCTGTTCGACGGGGTCTGCAACTTCTGTGATTGGTCGGTCCAGTTCATCTGTGACCACGACGACGGCACCTTGCGGTTCGCACCGCTCCAGTCACCGGCCGGTCGGACGCTGCTCGAGGCACACGGCTTCGATCCGGGCTACTTCGACTCGCTGGTCTACATCAGCACCCACGGCACCTTCCGCAAGAGCGATGCCGTGGCTCGTATCGGGCGCCACCTCACGTGGCCCTGGCGCGGCATCTGGTATGCTCGCGGGCTCCCCCGCCCGGTCCGCGATGTCGCGTACGATGGGTTCGCCGACGTGCGATACGGGCTCTTCGGGCAGAAAGACCAGTGTATGCGCCCGGACGCCCAGCGTCGCGCTCGCTTCCTGCAGTCCAGCGCCGAGAGGGCGACCGGCGATCAGACGGCGTAGTCGCTCGCCCGAATCTGACAGTAGCCACCGTTGCGATAGCGGAACTTCTTGAGCTTGTACCTCCCGAACAGCCTGGCGCCGTAGGCCCCCGCGAACAGCGCATCGCGGACGTTGTAGAACCCCCCATCGGGCATGATCGAGTCGACCAGCCCGAACGTGCGGTCCCAGTCCTCGGGGTGATAGCCCTCGACCATCTCCGCGAGCGCGACCGATCGAAGCACCTCCGCGCCCATCGCCTGCTGCCAGGCGCCGTTGTACGCGTCGAGAGCCCCGGCGGCGGCTAGCGCACCCGCGATCTGTCCCGACCGGACGGCGGTGTGATCGCCGCCCTCGTGAAATGCGCTGGTCGCACCCATCGCCCCACCGACGACCGCGACGTTTGCCCCGACCGGCGATTCGATCGGCCGTGTCGAGCTGATCGGATAGGTTTCGGTCCCGTCACGCTTGCCACGATCCGGGACCACCGGGAACGCCTCGGCGCCCCACTCCGGGTACACCTCGTCTAACAGCCGCTCGATCAGCGCCCGGCCGGCCGGCATTCGCTCGTCTGTCTCGTTCAACAGCCGATACCGATCGGGCCGGTCGAGCTCCCCGAAGTCCATACCGATAGGCATCGTCAACCCGACGCGGGCGACGCGGCCATCGTTCGGGAACACCCACGGATAGGCCGTATGGCCGGGCATGAACCCCCACCAGAACTTGAGCCGGTCACGCTCCAACAGCTCCTCGGGGATCTCGCGATACTCCTGATAGGCGATGTGGTTGGCTCGACCGGTGGCCATCCGCTCGAAGTCGCCGTCCGGTAACAGTGGGTCGAGCACCTGCCTCGTGATCGGGCGCTGTGGGCCATCGGCAAGGATCAGCTGCTCGGCCTCGATCTCTCGGCCATCACGCAGCTCGAGCCGGTGGCTCACCTGGCCGTTCACACGAGTTTCGACCCCCGTGACTCCGTCACCGACGACGTACTCGGCGCCAGCGGCACGCGCCCGGTCGGTCAGCCAGTCGTCGAACCTGGCCCTGTGCATCGTGAAACCAAAGTTCGGGTACGTCGAGTCCATCCCCGTCGAATCGAGGGTGACCTCCGTCGAGGGGCCGATAAAATCGGCCCCCGTCAGCTCGCGATGTTTCACCGACTCGGGGATCGGCGTGTCGAGATCCATGATGTCGACCCAGTAGTCCAGGATGCCAGCCGCATCGGTCGAGTCGGGGCCCAGGCTCTCCCGGTCAGCTCGGGGCACACCCTTCTCGATGATGACCGTCTCCGCCTCGGCCGTAGCCGCGGCGTACCCCGCGGCCGTTCCAGCCGGGCCACCACCGACGATCGCGACGTCTACCTGCTGCATGAGTCGACCCCGACTGGCGTGGGCATAAACGGTGCGACAGGGGGCCAGCGGCGCTGCCCAGCCGAAGTCGAGCGCACGTCGGAGCGCCGCTGGTCGGGCTGGACTCGCAGACCGGCCAGCCCGCGACTGGCGGCGTTCAAGCCGAGCTCTCTGTGGGCTCGATGAGCTCGACGACGTGGCCGTCCGGGTCGCGGACGAACGCCGTCCGTGCCCCCGCGGCGGGTTGATCCGCCGGGGCCCGTTCGAGCCCGTGATGGTCGATCTCCTCGACGGCCGCGTCGACGTCTGGAACTTTGACCGCGAGGTGATCCCAGGTGTCGCCGTGGCTGGAGGGTGTGACTCCTGCCGTCTCGGAGAGCTGCAACTCGACGCCCGCGGGGTCTGCGACGTACCGATTGCGGGTGGCCCCATCGGCGGTCTCGAACTCCCAGGAGAACTCGAACCCTAGCTCCTCGACGTACCAGGCCACGGCTCGATCGGCATCGGCGACGTTCAGACAGGTGTGGAGTAGCTCCATACGTCCCACCTATTCGCAGCCGGTAGCTAAGTTCTGGCTACGAACGACCGCCTCGATGCGGGCCTGCCGAGCTGGGTCGGGCTGCCGGCATGGCGAACACACCGGCTCCAGATCGACAGGCGGAACAGGCCGAGTGCCTCGGGGCTTGACCCCGAGGCCGTTCCCCGTGATCCGACTCAGAGGTAGCCCTCGCGGGCCAACAGCTCGCCGTTCAGCACACTCGCCCCTGCGGCCCCCCGGAGCGTATTGTGTGCGAGACAGTTGTACTGCACTCCCTGTGGTGTCGCTCTGAACCCCCCCGTCGACAGCGCCATTCCCTCGCCTAGCATCCGGTCGAGGCGTGGCTGGGGCCGGTCCGGCTCGTCGAAGGTGTGGATCAGCGGCGCTGGTGAAGAAGGCAGGTCTGCGCTCGGATAGTCGGCTATCGCGGTCTGAGCCGCCTCCGGCGTGAGCGGCTGGGCTGTGTCCGCCCAGACGTTCTCGAGGTGGCCGTCGAGCGTCGCGATCCGGTTGCACGAGGCTGCAACGTCCATCGGGTGGGCATCGACCTGGACGCCGTCGAACGCTCCGAGGAGCTTGCGGGCCTCTTCCTCCATCTTCTGTTCTTCACCACCCACGTGCGGGATGGCGTTGTCGAGAATCTCCATCGACGTCACCCCGGAGTAGCCCGCCCCCGAGACGGCCTGGAGCGTGGCGACTCTGACCCGCTCGAGCCCGTAGTCATCGAGTGCCGCCAGTGGCGGTATCATCGCTATCGTCGAGCAGTTGGGGTTCTTCAACAGGGCCCCATCCCAGCCACGATCGTCACGCTGGACCTCGAGGAGATCCACGTGTTCGGGGTTCACCTCGGGGATCACGAGCGGGACGTCGGCGGCCATCCGGAGATTCGAGGAGTTCGAGGAGACGACGTGGCCAGCCTCGGCGAACCCTGGCTCTACGGCCGCGCCGACGGCCGAAGGCAGCGAGGAGAACAACAGTGGAACGTCGGTCGGGACGGCATCCACCTCGGTCGCTCGGACCGTCATCGAAGCCACACGTTCGGGGATCGGCACACCCAGCCGCCACTTTGCCGCCTCACGATAGCTGCTGCCTGCCGAGCTATCGCTGGCCGTCAGCACGGCGATCTCGAAGTCGGGGTGTCTCTCGAGCAGCCCCACCAGCCGTTGTCCGACCGCTCCCGTCGCGCCAAGAATCCCTACGCGGATGCTCATTGCTCCTGGTTGGTGCCACCTGCCTGTAAACGATTCCGGAACGCTACCACCTGACACGATGCGCGTCTCGGGCGGACGCTCGGAGAAGCGGGCCGCCTGCTGCCGGATACACACCGGTTGGAAGCGGGCACGACGGCGGAGTCAAGCGCTCAGGCCCCCACAGACGGCTAGTGATCTCACGGTCAGACCCGACGGCATATCGGCTCAGACGGCCCGAATCAACGCCTCGACCGCGCTGCGTTCGTCCTCGTTGATAGTGTGTCCCATCCCCTCGTAGAGTCGCTGATCGACGTCCCCACCCAGGCTGTCGAGGATCGCACCGGTCTGCTCGACCCGTGGTGCTGGAATGTGAGGGTCGCGATCCGAACAGCCCAGAAAGACCGGCGTTCCAGCCAGGTCGCCATCGTACGCCGATGGGTCGATCTCCTGACCGATGAGCCCACCGGACAGTCCGACGACACCGCCGTAGCGTCGTGGATGGCGCGCCGCGAACTCGGTGGCCAGACACGCCCCCTGAGAGAACCCGAGCAGAACGGTCTCCGCGGGCTGGATGCCGGCCGTGGATAGCTCCTCGAGGATCGCACTGATCACCCCGAGTCCCGACGACCGGCCCGGCTCGTTCGAGGCCACCGGTGCGAGAAACGAGTTGGGGTACCAGGTCCGACCTGCAGCACCAGGGGCGACGTATGCGGTGTCCGCGACGGCGAGTTCCTCGTGCAGTGTCAGGATGCTACCGGCTGTGGCCCCGCGCCCGTGGACGAGTACGACCGCCCGCGAGGCCGCATCGAGCGCCGCACCCGCCGTCTCCACGGGGCCCTCGCCGTGTGGCGGTGGGGCTGCCCCGCTGTCCATCAGTCGACCACCCGCCCGGCAGCCTGCTCGTGGTGCATAGCGAGACGAGAGGCGGGGTCGGTTTGAGTCTTCTCAGACCCGCCGGTCGACACGTCGAGAAGCAGGTGGCTCCCGAGCGTGTAATTGATAGCAGCCCGGAGCGGACCGGTCGTATGAGTCTCGAATGTACGCATTACTGCCCGCGATGTGAGACAGACCGGCAGTTCTGGAAGGTGGCGAGCATGGAGACACACCTCGGCAAGAAACGCAAGTGGACGTGTCCGGAGTGTGAGTACAGATTCGTACAGATCGGAGAGTCCGTCGACTCGTCGCAAAACGCGGCCTAGCCGGCAGACCCGGTGTGGTCGCCCCGAGCGGCGGTCCCCCGCCTGCCCAATGCGCCCGACGACCAGCCCAGCCGTGACTCGCGGGAAGGAGCCTCGCCGAGCGGCTTCGGTTGGATTGATGTGCTCGCAACCCCTACCAGTGTCATGAGCAACCCATCGGCATCACCCGGCATCCATCACGTCACCTGTGTCGCGGGTGACCCACAGCAGAATATGGACTTTTGGGTGGAGGTCCTGGGGCTCCGGCTGGTCAAGCGGTCGATCAACCAGGACGACCCGGGGACCTACCACTTCTTTTTCGCCGACGCGGCGGGGACCCCTGGGACGAGCATGACCTTCTTTCCGTGGAGCGACCTTCCCGACGGGAAGGTTGGCTCGGGACAGGTCGCCACGACAGCGTTCCGCGTCCCGGCTGGGTCGCTCGACCGTTGGGAGGCCCGGTTCGACAGCTACGAGACGGCCTATCAGCCACGGACGGAACGATTCGGGCAGGCGGTCTTACCGTTCGAGGACCCGGATGGGCTCCCGTTGGAGCTGGTCGAGGCGAATATCGATACGGCGGATCCGACGGTCCCGTGGACGGCGTTCGTCTCGGAGGAGATGGCCATCCGCGGCTTTCACTCGGTGACGCTGTGGCTTGCCGACCCCGACCCGACCGGCGAGCTGCTCGGTGCGATGGGGTTCGAGGAGCGCGGCACCGAACGGTCGGGCAGTGACCCCCGGACACGGTACTCCGCGCCGGGGCCGGTCGGTGCACACGTCGACCTGCTACCCAGGATCGAGGCGTCGAGACAGGGCCACGGGACGGTCCACCACGTCGCGTTTCAGACCCCGACGGATAGCGACCAGGAGACGATGCGTCATCGGGTTCGCCAGCGAGGGCTGCAGCCCACCCCGCAGATAGACCGACACTGGTTCCGTTCGGTCTACTTCCGTGAACACGGTGGAGTCCTGTTCGAATTGGCGACGAACGGTCCCGGCTACGACAGTGACGAACCCGCCGAATCACTCGGAGAGCGACTCGTGCTCCCTGGCCCGTTCGGGGAGCGACGAGCGGAGGTGGAGTCGAACCTGCCCGAGGTATCGATCCCTACGGCAGAGGCCGATGGGCGTGTCGCCGACGGCGATTGAGGGCGGATCCGGAACCGCCTCGACGGGCACGTGACCGCCACGACGTGATCCCGTAGGGTCCGAAGGCACGGCAGTCCTGGCCGGCCTGCGGCCGCCCGTGCGTGGAGCTGTTCTCGAGTCGAAGCGAGCGACCGTCGACTCATTAGTAAGCTCTTTGAGCGACACCCGCCCAGCGTGAACATGTTAGTGACCATCTCGGGGCCGGCCGGGAGTGGTAAGAGCACGGCCGCCGAGCGTCTGGCCACCACGTTACGCTACGAACACGTCTCTGGAGGTGACATCTTCAGAGCGCTCGCGACGGAGCGGGACCTGACACCGCTCGAGCTGAACCAGGAGGCCGAAACCGACGAGACGATCGATCTCGACCTCGATCGGCGGCTCCGAGCGACGGCAGTCGAGAACGACGATACCGTCCTCGAGTCACGCCTGGCAGGGTGGATGGCCGGCGGGCACGCCGACTTTCGCATCTGGCTGGACGCCCCACTCGACGTCCGCGCACGGCGTATTGCCGACCGCGAGAGCAAGTCGGTCAAGAAGGCCCGCTCGGAGACCAGAGCGCGAGCCAGAAGCGAGGCCACCCGTTACGAGGCCTACTACGAGATCGATATCGAGAATCTCTCGATCTACGATCTCGTGTTGAACACGGCACGACTCGACCCCGATGGCGTCGTCGCCGCGATCGAGGCGATTCTCGAATCGTACACACCGGAAGACGACGAGGGCAAGACGCCGGTGCAGGTCAACTACGACTTCTGATATGCGAGGAGATCCGAGCGCGCGTGCCGTGTCGGATCTGCTCTCGTTCGGCGTCATCAACCTCGACAAGCCACCCGGCCCCTCGGCCCACCAGGTCGCGGCATGGGTGCGAGATATGACCGGGCAAGAACAGGCCGCTCACTCCGGCACGCTCGACCCCAAGGTGACCGGCTGTCTGCCGATCCTCACCGGCGAGGCCACCAGGCTGGCACAGGTGTTCGACGACGCCGTCAAGGGGTACGTGACGGTCTTGGAGCTGCACGGCCCCGCACCTGCGGACTGTGAACAGGTGATCGACGAGTTCAACGGGCCGCTGTATCAGAAGCCACCGCGCAAGTCGGCCGTCGCCCGCCGTCTTCGGACCCGGACGATACACGACCTGGAGCTGTTGGCGCTCGAATCGAGACGGGCGCTGCTCCGTGTCGAGTGTGAGTCGGGGACGTACATCCGGAAGCTCTGTCACGATCTTGGGTTGGCGATGGGAACGGGTGCTCACATGGGGGATCTGAGACGCGTGCGGACCGGCAACTTCGGCGACCGCTCGTTGGTGACACTCCACGATCTTGCGGATGCGCTCGCGTGGGCAGGGGTCAGTGACGACGATGAGACCGAGCCGGCGCCGGACGAGCAGACACTCGAGGCGGTCGTGCAGCCAGCCGAACGAGCGCTCGAGCCTCTCCCGCGAGTGACGATGGCGGCCTCCGCAGCGACACAGGTCGCCGAGGGCGCCCCACTGTACGCGCCGGGAGTCCTCGAGTGTGAACCCTGCGAGGCAGGCACGCTCATGGCAGGCTACACCCCGGATGGAGCGGCGGTCTGTCTCGGCCACCGAACGGGCGAAGACGTGGTCGGTCAGGCCACGGTCCTGGAGCTGGCCCGCGTGCTCGTCTAGCCGTGGCCCCCGGCCCGGCTAAGGCCGACAGCGCTGACCTGTAGGTCGAGTTCGCAGCCCCCGAAGCGACACTCTTAGTAGTCGGACCACCGCTGGTGTGACTGCAAGGGACCGTGGGGTAGTGGCATCCTATGCGGATGGGGTCCGCATGAACCGTGTTCGATTCACGGCGGTCCCGTTCCGACGGCAATTCGAAGACCGCACCCCCGAGAGAGTCGACGGCCGGGTGGGCAGAGACCCACTGCGTGGCAATCACTCCAGGACCGCCCACCCGGTCGGAAGAGCACGGCGCACACCGGTCGCTTTAGTACGCTGGCGGCAGATATACAGGTATGACAGACGAGCCGCTGGCCGGTCGCTCGATCGGGATTATCGGTGGTGGGTTCGGGGGCCTCTCCACGGCGTGCTATCTCGCTGATGCGGGGGCGGACGTGACGGTCCTCGAGAAGAACGAACAGCTTGGCGGCCGGGCCTCCAGGCTCGAAACGGAGGGGTTCAAGTTCGACCTCGGCCCCTCGTGGTATCTGATGCCGGACGTGTTCGAACGGTTCTTCGGACACTTCGACAAGGAGCCCAGCGACTACTACACGCTCTCACGGCTCGAGCCCCACTACCGGATCTTCTTCAAGGACGGCGACTCGGTCGATATCGTCCAGGATCTGGAGACGAACATCGAGACGTTCGAGTCCTACGAGAGTGGCGCCGGAGAGAAGCTCCGTGAGTATCTCGATACCTCGGAGACGCACTACAACGTCGCGATGGACAAGTTCGTCTACACCGACCGCCCGCGCCTGCGCGATTACGTCGACCTCGACGTGATGCGGGCAGCGCCGATCGGGCTGCAGCTGCTCGGGACGATGGACGACTACGTAGCCGACTACTTCGAGAACCAGAAACTCCGGCAGATCATGCAGTACACCCTGGTCTTCCTGGGCGGCTCACCGAGCAACACCCCGGCGCTGTACAACATGATGAGCCACGTCGATTTCAACATGGGTGTGTTCTATCCGGACGGCGGGATCGGCGCGGTCGTCGACGGGCTCGTGGAGCTGGGCTCGGAGCTGGGGGTGCGCTACGAGACCCACGCCGAGATCGAGCAGATCAGCGACCATCCGGCGGGAGTCGAGCTCGAGATGACACACCACGACAGCAGCGGCGTGGCCTACGACGTTCCGGGGACGGCGAGCTTGCCCGACCGGGCGGCCTCCGATGGCGGCGTGGTGGCCGGCGAGGGGACGACACGGCAGTTCGATTACGTCGTCTCGGATGCGGACTATGCACACACAGAGCAGGAGCTGCTGCCCGAACAGCTCCGCAGCTACGATGCCGATTACTGGGAGGAGCGGACCCTCGCGCCCAGCGCCTTCCTCATGTACATGGGCGTCGAGGGGGACGTCGACCCGCTCGCACACCACACGCTGGTGCTTCCCGAGGATTGGGACCCTCACTTCGACGAGATCTTCGAGGAGCCGGCGTGGCCTGACGATCCGGCGTACTATCTCTGCGTGCCGAGCGAGACCGACGCGTCCGTCGCCCCGGAGGGACAGTCGAACCTGTTCGTGTTGGTCCCGATCGCCCCAGGGCTGGATGACGACGATGCCACTCGCGCCAGCTATCGTGAGACCGTGCTCGCCGACATCGCCGAGAGCACCGGTGTCGACCTGCGAGATCGAATCGTGTTCGAAGAGCAGTTCACCGTCAGCGAGTTCGCCGACCGCTACAACTCGATGGCCGGCACCGCGCTGGGGATGGCTCACACGCTCCGGCAGACGGCGCTGTTCCGCCCCGGAAGGCGGTCTGACGAGCTCTCCGAGCTGTACTTTACCGGCTCGTACACCAACCCTGGAATCGGCGTTCCGATGTGTCTGATCAGCGGCCAACACACCGCTGATGCGCTGATCGAGGACCAGGGGTGAGCCTCCCGGGGGTGCAGATGGAGCGCCTACTCCCCTCCCCCGAGAGCACCGCAGGGTATCTGCTTCGTCTCTCGCGGCCGCGATTCTGGCTCTATCTCGCAGGGCCGGTCGTGGTCGCGGTGGCATTCGCCGTCGACACCGTCGATGGGCTGTTCTCCCCGGTGACGATCGGGCTGTTCGCGTTCTTTCTGCTGCCGGCGAACGTCTATCTCTACGGGGTCAACGACATCTTCGACCGGGAGATCGACCGTGAGAACCCGAAAAAGGACAACCGAGAGGTGCGATTCGACGGCGAGACGCGCACGCTCGCCGCGGTCGGCGTTGCCGGTGGCGTCGCGATCGGGCTCGGGGGCTATCTGATCGCCGCCGGGCGATACAACGCTGCCGCGGTGATGCTGGGCTTTCTGTTTCTCGCGACGGAGTACTCGGCGCCGCCGTTGCGGTTCAAGACGGTCCCGTTTTTCGACTCGATATCGAACGGGCTCTACATCCTCCCGGGCGTGCTGGCCTGGACCGTGCTGACCGGACGGCTTCCACCGATAGGTGCGATCGCGGGCGGCTGGCTCTGGACGATGGGGATGCACACCTTCTCGGCGATACCCGACATCGAGCCGGACCGCCAGGCTGGCATCCAGACGACGGCCACGCAGCTAGGGCAGTTCAACACGTACCTCTACTGTGCGGTGGCCTGGCTCCTGGCAGCCACCGCGTTCGTCAGCGTCCACCCGTTTTTCACCGTGGTCCTGCTCGTCTACCCGCTGTTGGTGTTCGGTATCGTCTTTGCGGATCTCGACCCGTCTGAGGCCTACTGGTGGTACCCACTCATCAACACGGCTACGGGGATGGTGCTGACACTGGCCGGCCTCTGGGTGTTGCTGTATGGGTGAACGCCGGGTCGGCGCCGGCGAACGGGCCTCCTGGATGCCCCGGAGCAGAGCCGAGACCGAGGCGCTGCTCGAACGAACCGTGGTCGAGAACAGGTTCACCATCGCGGTGGTCTTTCCAGTGGTCGGCGCGGTCCTGCTGCTCGCCTCCGCAGAGTCGCTGCTTGGGGTGCTGAACTTCCATCCCGGGCTCGTTCTGTTCGGAACCCTGGTGATGCGTCTGCCGCTGATCGCCGGCGTGGCCCCGATAGTGGGCCGACGCGCCGGGGTGATGCTTGGGCTGCTCACCCTCTATGCCTACGGGATCGAACTGGTCGGGGTGACCACGGGGCTCCCGTACGGCTCGTTTCAATATCTCACCGATCTCGGGCCGATGATCGCCGGGTCGATCCCGGTCGGGCTCCCCGTGTTCTTCTTTCCACTGGTGCTCAACAGCTACCTGCTCGTCCTGCTGTTGCTAGGTGACCGCGCGCGGTCAACCGGTGTCCGGCTGACCGCGACGGTGCTGACGGTGCTGCTGATGGACCTCGTATTAGACCCGGGCGCGGTCGCGCTAGGATTCTGGGGGTACGATCTCGCGGGGGTGAGCATGACCTACTACGACGTCCCGTGGACGAACTACGCCGGCTGGGTGCTCAGCGGTGTGGTGGCAGTCGGAGCGTTCGATATGGGCCTCGATCGAGAGCGTCTCCTCGCACGATTGGAGACGGTCCCGTTCATGCTCGACGACCTCGTCTCGTTCGTCATCCTGTGGGGTGGTATCAATCTGTACTTCGGTCAGTTGGTGCCCGCACTCCTTGCGGGGATACTGGGAGTCGGCCTGCTCGTCACCGACCGATTTAATTTCGAGGTGAACATTCCCGCCCTCGGTGATGGCTGATCCGTTACCTAGCGGGGAGTGGTTCACCCGGCTCGGGAGTGCTGTGAGTCTCACTCGGTCGCGGCAGTGAGGCGACCTTTGCAAACACCGCATCGGGGTCGCTGGACCACCTCCAGTATATGTAGGTCTTTCCGAGGAGGTACATCTTGCGCAGCGCCGAGAGCTCCGGCGTCGTCGTCAGTGTATCGTGGTCCATCCGCCGTATCAGACGGTGATGGTCGGCATACAGGACGGCTGCGGTCAACACCGGCAGCTGACAGTCGGCCGGGAGACACTTGATGCCCATGACCCCCTCACGATACAGCGCTTCGGCGCGGACGAGCTCGTGCTCGACGACGGCGGCGACGGCGTCGTCGAACTCGCGGCGCTCTATCTGCGCCTCAGAGACTCCGTACTGCTCGAGCGTCTCGGCCGGCATGTAGATTCGATCGCGGTCGGCGATGTCCTCGCCGATATCGCGCACGAAGTTCGTCAGCTGGAACGCCTCGCCCAGCCGTTGTGCGAACGGGATCGCGGTCTCCTGCTGTTCGGGATCCATCACGTAGGTCATCATCACCCCGACCGCCGAGGCCGACCCCCGCATGTAGCTCTCGAGCTCCCGGTAGGTGTCGTATCGCGCCGTGTCGATGTCCGTCAGCATCGCATCGATGAAGACGTTGATCTCCTCGCGGGGGATGCCATAGCGCTCTTTGAGCTCGGCAAACGCCGACAGCACCTGCCCGTCTTCGGCATCTGGCGCCATCGATTCCTCACCCAGAGCAGCCGCCCTCACCGCTTCGAGCTTCTCGCGTTGACCAGCCGGATCGGCATCGGCCTCTGCATCGTCGACGACCTCGTCGGCGACACGGAAGAACGCGTACAGCACGTACGTCGCGTGCCGAACTCGCTCCGGCAGCAGCCGTGTGGCGTAATAGAATGTACGCCCGGTCTGCCGGTGGATTGCCTTGCTTTGAGCGAGCTGAGTTCCGTCTACCATTCCCTGCTCTAAACCACTCCTTCCCGACTATTAGGTGTTTGTACAGCCACGAGAGGTCGTGGCTGGGCCGACGACAGAAGCGCGAGACACAGCAGGGACGCTGCCGGTCGACCTCGGCGCTGGAGCCCGGTAGCAACGGCCGACGCGCGATTTTACCATGGTTTATGATGATGCCCTTCCGGGTGAAATACCATGGCTAGCTTCCTGTTGGGCACCGACAGTCCCTCCACCAGCTATCGAGTCGTCTCGTACGCACAGCCACGCATCACCGAGGAGGATACCCTGTATGCTGTCAACTCTCTTCCTGGTGGGGATGGCACCTCTGAGTCCGACGTCGCCGAGGGACGTGCGGCGCTCGATGCGGTGACCGAGCACATTCCAGCGGCAGAGCAACACCAGCTCATACGGGGCAACGAGCCTCCGGAGGACCTGCTCGAGTTCGCGCAGACTCACGATGTCGACGAGCTCCTGCTCGGGATCACCCAGCGGTCCCCGACGGGGAAGCTAATGTTTGGGTCGACCTCACAGGACGTGCTGCTGGCCGCCGACAGACCGGTCGTCTGTGTGCCGCTGGATAGCCGCTGAGACCGAAAGCCCGCGCGAGCCTATCACTCGGTCGAGCCCGCCGCGATCTCGGCCACCTGCTCCGCTAGCACCGGCACGAACGTCCCGATATCCGTCACCATCCCCACCGCCTGTGCACTCCCGCGATCGAGGAGCTGCGTCACGGTCGCCGGGTTGATATCCACACAGACCACCTTCGTCGTCGAAGGTAGACAGTTACCGACCGCCACCGAGTGGAGCAGCGTCGAGAGCATCAACACGAGATCGGCATCTTGGGCCTGCTCTCGGATCGCGGTCTGTGCCTCGACGGCGTCGGTGATCGTATCCGGGAGCGGCCCGTCGTCGCGTATCGACCCAGCGAGCACGAACGGTAGCTCCCCCTGGACCAGCTCGTACATCACCCCACCGCCGATGGTCCCCGACTGGACGGCCGCCTCGATCCCTCCTTCGCGGATGATCTCGCTGATCGCGTAGATGTGGTGTTTGTGGCCCTTGCGGGGGTGGTCCAGACTCTCCGTGTCCATCCCGAGCGAGGTCCCGTAGAGGTCGTTCTCGAGGTCGTGGACCGCGAACCCGTTGCCTGCAGAGAGCATCGTGACGTGTCGCTCCCGGATCAGTTCCGCCAGGGCTTCACGGGCCCCCGAGTGGATCAGCGCCGGGCCACAGACCGCCAACACCTCTCCACCGGCCGCTCTGGTCTCGACGATGGCCTGGGCGATCTGGGAGATCGTCGTCTCAGAGGGTCGTTCGGCCGACACTCCCCCCTGCATGAATCCGAACGCCCCCTCCTGCTCGCGAGGGCGCTCCGGTGGACGGACGCGGATCCCAGCCTCACCGGTCACGATGAGATCGCCGGCCTCGATCGCGTTCAGGACGCTCGTGTGCGCTCGGGTCGGCTCGGATTCGCCCATCCCTGTAACGACCACCGCACAGTCCATCTCGATATTCTCGACCGCCACCCACTCACCCGCAACTCGGATCTCCGTGGGGTGGTTGGTCGTCGAGTAGAAGCGCTCGGGGACGACCTGGTCGCGTGGAGCTGGGCTGAGTTCCGCATCCTCTGGGTCCGCAGGGTTCGCTCCGTTCTGGTGTAGCTCGTGGACGATGCTCTGGAGGCGCTCGGCAGAGTCCGCGTGGACACGAAGTCTCGCGTGTGATCTGGCGGTTTTCGTCCGGCCCACGTCGAACTCCTCGACGTCGAAGGACCCACCCATGTCCATGACGATACCGAACGCAGCCTGCATCATGCCCGAGTCGATGATGTGGCCATCGAGCTCGACCACGCGTGTGACGCTCATGTGACTCGGTGGTCGGGCCCCGTCTAATCGATTGTGGGTCGGCAGGACGGACGGTCGGCGGGGGATCTGCCGGCAGCCACGCCTGGCTCAGCCGGCGCCGAATGCCCACCACTCTCGTGTTCGTCCCACTGGGCGGGCCGGTCAGCGCTCGCTCTCGGGGACGCCCTCGACGCCCCACGATGTGAACTCACCGAGTCGCTCGTAGAAGGCGGCGAGACCGGCGGGGCCGGTCTCCGGGAGGATGTGTAGCTCGATGCGACCCGCGCGGACGCCGACTCTGAACGTGTCTTTGGTCTGATCGTCGTGGACCAGATACAGCGGCATCGGCAAATCGAACCAGTCACCCCATCGGTAGTCGGCCTGCCCGAGAACGCTCTCGACCCAGCCACACAGCTCGTTCACCCCTGGGTCAGACGCGGGCGTCAGCAGAAACACCGTCCCGCCCGCGTACTCCAGGCCCCCACGCCCGGAGAACCGTCGCCGCGGTCGCTCACGAATGACGAACGGTCCGGCTGCATCCCCATCGGGCTGGCTCTCGCTCCCGGTCGACAGACCGTGAGCCTGCTCGGCCTCGCTATCACTGAGCTCGGAGGCGGTCACGAAGCCTGGGTGGTCCGGCATGTGCTCTCGTGGGCACGTATCCGCCCCAGGGACTAAACCTCTCGCCGGATCCGGGGCCTCAACGGCCGCCGAGGCCCCGTACCCGACCGGTCGAGACGGCTCAGGAGGTTTCTGGCGTGACCTGGATGTTCAGTGACTTCCGTATGATCTGATTGAACCCCATCGAGCAGACGAAGTACCAGATGATCCAGGCCTCGATCGGCCCGAGCACGCGGGTCCGCCAGCCCTCGTCGACCGCCATCGCCGCCCCCGAGACGGGATTCAGCTCGCCGATCAGCGGCATCGTGATCTGGGTCGGGGTGACGATCTGGTCCGGTGAGAGGATCATCCAGTACATCCACAGGAACACGGGGATCGTCAGCAACATGATCCAGACCATCGGCCTGAACTGCTCTTTGAACATCCCCAGGTTCTCGCCCATTGCCTCCATCTGCTCGCTCTGGATCTCGTCGAGGGCATCCTCGTCGTCGGCCTCCTTGGCCGCCTCTCGTTTCTTCTGGAGGTTCTTCATCCGCTGTTGGTAGTAGCCCATCTTCTCGGTGTTCATGAGATTCGACTGCAGAAGCGTCGAGTAGAGCCCCGTAAACAGGGCGAGAATCATGATCACGACGTAGAACGGCATGGTGGCGTCCAACAGGCCCAATCCGAGATCCATCACACCTCCGATGGCCGCTCGGACCGGCTGCACCGAGTACCCTGCAAACAGGCCTACCGCACCCACGGCCGCCGCCTTGTCGTACACCGACCAGGAGGCGTCATCCTCTGGTGGTTCGAGCTCGGCGATATCGGCCGAGCCAGTCGTCTCGGGCTTCGGAGCCTCGAGCGCCTCGCGCACCCCGCCAGGGTCTCGGACGACATACTCGTCACCATCCTCGACGAGGAGCCCGCGCTCGATCACACGCCCCCACTCGCCAGAGTCGATATCATCCCTGACGTCGTCGTAGGACACCGCCCCATCCTCCGCTCGGTCGAGGACCGTCCGGAGGACAGCCTTCATACCGGCGTCGGCATCCAGGAGTGCCCGCACCTTCTGCGCTGTCCGTGCCATTGCCCAAAGATTGACCGCACCGGTTATGAAGCTTGTACTTCGAGCGAGTCACTCGAGCTTCGGGACCGCTCAGCTCACATCTGCGACCGCAGCCTCGAGGTCCGACCAGACCGCGGCGGGTGGTCTGTCGCCATCGAGCTCGACCAACACGCCCTGCTCCGCATAGAACTCGATGATCGGTGCGGTGGTCTCTTCGAACACGCGGAGTCGCTCCTCGACGACCGCTGGTTGGTCGTCCTCGCGCTGGACGAGCCGGCCATCACAGGCATCACAAACCCCCTCCTGTGAGGGGGCGTCGTACTCAACGTGGTAGGTTGCAGAACAGTCGGCACAGACTCGCCTGCCCGTGAGTCGGCCGACGAGCTCCTCGCGTGAGACCGCCAGCGAGACCACCAGATCGAGCTGCGTGATCCCCGCGAGAAACTCTGCCTGGGCGATATTTCGGGGGTAACCATCCAGCACGTAGCCTTCTGCCTGTGAGACAGCCCGCTTGACGATCTCGTTGACGACGGCATCGGGCACCAGCTCTCCGGCATCCATGAACGCCCCCGGGGTGTCGTGTTCGACATCGAGCCCGGAGATGTCCATCTGCTTGTTCCCCCGCAAGGCGTCGCCCGTGGTGATGTGCTCGATAGCGAATCGCTCGGCGAGCTTGCCAGACTGCGTCCCTTTCCCTGCGCCCGGCGGCCCCACCAGCAGTAGATTCGGCGATGCCATGGCGCGACAATCAGCCAGGCCAATTAAAGCTCTGTTCACACGGCCGTGGCCCCCGGACAGAGGCGCCTCAGAGCCAGTGAGGGCTCACGACCGGCCGTCCAGGGTCGCCTCGGTGTCGATTCCGTAGACTCGAGCCGGCGTGGTCACGTTCGCCTGCCGGACGGCTTCGACGTACCCCTCCGATCGAAGCCATGCCGTTCGTTTCGGGACGGTCTTGGGGCCGAGGACCGCCCCCGGCCGGTCGGGGTCGTCGATGAAGTCCGTCTCGAGCATGAACGGCCGGTCCGCTTCGATGGCACCCAGGATGTTCTCCTCACGCGCCACCACCGACGGCACCGGACCGTGGGTCTCCGGCCCGGCAAAGTGTTTCACCACCTGCTGGGCGTCGAGCCCGCGCGTCCGGGCCCACGAGGTCAGCTGGTCGAAGTCTGACCCCGTTTCGGTGTGGAGCTGGACCGCACAGCCCGCCTGGGCTGCCAGCTCGAAGGCGTGACACATCACCTCGTTCGACGCCGCCCAGACGGCATCCGCGACATCGTAATGTGGGCGGCCGGACTTCAGCGCCAACGCGTCCCCACGCTCGACGTATTCGGCTGCCACGTCGAGCCCGGCTTCCATCAGCTCACGAGCCGCTGCGGGCGACCACCCACGCTCGCACAGCCGGGATATCAACGCCGGGTGGACCCCCAACACGGGCCAGGCGCGGCCTCGGAGCAGCCTGGAGGCGGCAGCGACGGCCTCGCAGGTCAGGTCGAACCCGGTTCTGAAATCCTCCGGGCTGTCGACCTCCACCCCCAACGACCAGGATGGCTTGTTGACCACCAGCAGATGGGTGCCGCCCATCGCGTCGAACGCACGGACGGCCTCCTGGTTCCGGCCCTCGAGTGGGTCGAGGTGGAGATGATCGTCCAACACGGGTCCCACGTTCTGGCTGGCTGGGTCTGTCACTGCACCAGCTTCGGCGGGCTGGCTCAAAACACAATCGCAGCCGGGCTCAGCCCGTCACGGTCAGGTTCAAAAGCCCGACGCTGCCGCCAACCACCCAGAGCACGAACAGGAGATAGCTCACCAACAGCAGATAGGACTCCCAGGGCCTGATCTGTAGATCCGTCCGGACGAAAGTGAACAACAGGACAGAGGCCAGCGTCAGTACGCCGAACATCGGCGCGGCGGTACCGAAGGAGACGGTCGTGGTCCCGACGATCATCACCCCGATCGGAATCGCGACAAGTAGGTCGAACGTGTTCGAGCCTAGCACGTTCCCCAGGCTGGCCGCTCCGTCGCCCTGTCTGGCGGCACGGACGCTCATCAACGCGTCGGGCAGGCTCGTCACCGCCGCGATGACGATCACACCCGCGAGGAATTCTGCCAGCCCGACGGTCGCCGCGAGCAGCTTCACCGCGTCGACCAGCAGCTCCACGCCGACGATGATAACCACGAGCCCAACGCCAACCAGGGCCCACCCACCCCGGCGGCCCGTCTGCGTCGGCTCCTCTTCGAGCACCGCATCGTCGACGTCCTGCCATTGGACGAACAGATAGAGCACGTAGAGCGCCAGCGGGATCGCAGCCAGTGGCCGCGTGATCGTCCCCCCGAGCGGGCCAGCACCGTCGACGGGGTAGTAGATCGCCGCCATGGCGAACGTGAGCAACAGGGCTGCGATCGCAATCAGGTAGAACTGCACCTCCTTGTAGATCACCGTCCGCGAGGCCGAGACGGGGACGCCGCTCGATAGCCCCGACAGCGCCGGGATGACGAGCACGTTGAATATCGCCGAGCCGACGATCGCGCCGACACCCATCTCGAACGAGCCCGAGAGCGCCGTGACGATCACACTGACGAGCTCGGGGACGCTCGAGCCGACGGCGATGAGCACCGAGCCTCGAACCGATGGCGGAATGCCATACTCGGTGGCGAGCGTCGCAGAGCCGCGCTCGAGCCAGCCGCTGCCGGCCCAGATCAGCACCGCCGTCAGGACCACGACACCTACAGCGGCCCCGGGCGAGGTGAGTGCCTGCTCGACCACCATCAGGCGTCGCCCTCCGGTCCTCCTGGAGGGCGTTCGAAAGGCCTCCTCGGCGGTCGTCGAGCCAGCCAGACTGCGGACGGGGTTGCTGACACGATGCCGGCGGTACAACGTGGAGGATTCACTGTGTTCTATTCACCCAGGGTGATCGCGTGCTCTGCGGTCGCCGGCAGTGCATCAGAGCGACCGTGGCGGCCGGGGGCAATGGCGACCGTGCCAACGCCGTGCCGACTGGCCAGCTCTATGAGCGGTTTGAAGTCGGTGTCTCGCGAGGCGACCGCGATGTGACTCGGCACGGTCGAGAGGACGAGCTCGGTCGCATCGATGGCCAGTTTCACGTCCACATCGCCGCTGGTCACACGGACGTCGTAGCCGTGCGCCTCGGCGGCCCGAATCAGCCCCGACGGTGCGTTCTCATCGAGGTAGAGCCGGGCGATGGTGACGGGGCCCTGGCCGCCGGCCGCCGCCCTGAGATCGTCGAGATCCACGTCGAACTCCTCTCGAAGGACGTTCGGCCCGTCGACGAAGAGGGCCACACCCGAACCATCATCTGATACTGCCCGACGGATACGTTGCCACACGTTCGACCTCAGGGATAGCGAGCTCAAATCCGTACCGGAACGACTGCTGTCGTGCCCGGCGGTTACGAAAGATCCACAGAAAGGCGTCGTCGCCGCGTACTGGCAGTGCTATCGCTCGAGTCGATGGAATGCAGGTCCGGGTGCGAGAATTGAACCCGCATCTCAGCCTCCACAAGGCTGAAGGATGACCATTACCCCAACCCGGACGCGCGTTCCGATGTAGCCAGAAGCGAGGCATAGAGCTTTCGCTCCGGTATCCGCACACGCAGCCATCAAGAGCACTGACCAGCGATAGGAGTCCTTTTTTGTCGAGCCACCACAAATCGGTTCGTGGCGATAACGGACAAGACTTACATCAAGAACCACCGGCAGCTGGTCTCCCAGCTCGAGACGAGCATCCCCAAGAGTGCGTTCGCCGGGGCGACTCTCGATCTCCTGTTTTCCGGCGATCAGCTGACGAAGCTCGACGAGGCCACCCAAGAGCGTGTCCTCGAGTTTGCAACCGACTTCTTGGACTGTGGCTGTCGCTCGAATCCACACTGTGGGCACCCGCAGGTGAAGTTCATCCGGTATCTGCTGGAGCTGCGAGAACAGGGGCTCGGCCCCGATGCGATCGTCGACGTCATGGGTCAGGACTACATGTTGTTCGCGTACCCGGGTGACGTCCTTTCCTTCCTGGACGATAGTGTCAGGACGCTCGAGGCAGCCGAACAGCTCGCGGCCGTCGACGGGCACACGGAGAAAGCAGCCGAGATCGACGAGACCAAATCCTCACTCACCTAGGCGTTGCCCGTCCCGAGGCCTGGCTCACCCCAATCGGAACGGCTGGTCCTGCTCGATCTCGTTGTCGAGATCGTCCAACATGATGATGTCCTCCTCATCGTGCTCCTCGAGCCGCTGGCTCAGCTTCGTGACGTAGCGCCGGTACTCCTCGAGCTGTTCACGCAGATGGTCCGTCTCGAGCTCGAGCCGCTCGTGCTCCCGAACGAACGACTTTGGCACCTCCACTTGCGGTGGGAACGACTCTGCGGACGTACTCTCCCCATCGCTGACCTCGTGGTTCGGGACGACCTGGACCTGCCCGTCGTGTGAGACAAGCATGTCGACGTAGTCGCGAAACACCGCCGAGAGTGAGATCTCTCGTTGCTCTGCGATCTCACGCAGTGTCTCGAACGCATCCTCGTTTACCCTGAACGAGATCGTCTTGTTCTTGTTGCCCATGATACCCTGCGTTCCCTGTCATCTGACATAAAGATTCGTCAGACGAGAGCGTCCCGGATGCACGTAGGCCTGGTTGCGGGACCGTCGAGCCCTGACCCCGCCGGCGAGGGGCGATGCCGTGGACTACGACTCGACGGCCGGCGAGGCTGCCGGCTCGGCCGTGTCGAGTGACTCCAGCGCGCTGATGACCTGGTTGCGGTAGGTCTCCAACACCGGCTCGTGTCGCTCCTGCGCCATCGCGGCATAGCTGCTCGCCTCCGGCGCGAACCCCTCGATCCGATCGAGGGTCTGTTCGGCCGTCTCGACGACCCACCGGTCACGCGTCGCCGCCGTGACCACCGACACCGACTCGGGCTGGACCGACACCAGGATATCCTCGCTGTCCTCAGGGTCGTAGGTACGTGGCTTGCCGACGATGGTGACGTACGCAGGAGGCTCGATCTCGCGAAGCGCGGCAGCCGCCTCCGGCTGGTACTGCCCGGCATAGGCGAAGAAGGTCCCCGTGGGGTCGACGACGCGGCCCCGCCAGTACTCCGAATCGTCTCCGATGTTGTCCTTCTCGGTGAGGGTCCCGGCTATCATCACACGATTCGCCCGCGCGCCCGTGGGCAACAGCAGGTAGATGGGTGCCCGCTCGTTGTCCGACTCCCGAAACGTGTGAGTCGCGTCGTTGAACTCGGCCGCAAAGACGCGCCGAGCCACCTCCCTGGTCGGTATCGCGCCGCTCATAGCGACCTCGCTCTGATGAGCGTCGACTCGACGTCGACCGGTTCGGCGAGCTCCTCGGTCTCGTTTGCGAGGACGTAGCGCCCGAATGTCGGTCCGGTCACGCGATAGTACGATCCCAACACCTCAGCGCGGATCTCCTCGGAGACGACACTGGTATCGAGTGCGTCCATCGCCATCTCCTTGGCCTGCTCGAGCGTAATCTCGGTCAACCGCTCGGTGGCTTCTTGGTCGAAGATCAGCTCCTGGACCTCCTTCCCGTCGTCGAGCACGCCTTTGATACGGAGGTCGAACTCACCCTCGCCCTCGCCGTGCTCCGAGCAGCGACCGTTCTGCAACACACGGGTACAGTCCTCTTCGGGGCAGCGCTTGATCAGCCCCGAGCCCGATTGGATATCGATCAGCGCGCCCTCTACGGTGGTCGAGTCGTCACCCACCTCGACGGATTCTTCCAGCTCGGTGATGATCGTCGTTCGATTCAGCTTGATCGAGTAGTCACCCTGATACTCGTCGGTGACGACGTTCGAAAGCCGATAGGAGGCCCCTTCCTCGAGCTCGGGCAGGTCACTCGTCGAAAACGAGACGAACTTGCTCGTCCCTGAGGCGTCCCCTACGAGCCCCACCTGGGCGATGCTCTCCGAGCGGGGCTCCCACAGGTCGGTCACGGTCACCTCGACGTCGATCCATGCTTCGTCCTCTTCGATATCGCCCACGGGCCGCAGCTCGTTCTCCTCGCCGCCGACGCTATCCTGGTCGATACCCGCCTCCTCGGCGTATGCCGAAGTGACACTCCGTGTGGCCTCGTCCAGTGGCACCCGGTACTCGTTCACCAGTGTGTCGAGACGCTCGTGGATGTCTTCTCGTGCCAACCCCTCGATCTCGGGGGCGAACCGCTCGTATATCTGGTCCGTCGTCGTATCTAAATCGCTCATGTGGTCTGTCTCCTCGTGTGTGTAAGTGGGAGACGTCCTGACTAGGTAAAGCGCCATTGTTCAAGCCGTCGTTACCACGGTGAAACTAAAGCGGGGGTTGAGCGCCGAACACCCCCGCAGAGGCCCAACTCGACAGCAAGCTCACCGGCGTCGTATACCGCGAGCGAGGACGGCCGGCTGGTGGGGCCGAACGTAATTTGTTGCTCGGGGGCCCACGAGGAGTATGGCCAATCGAGGCCGGCTGGCTCGGCTGGTGCGCCAGAAGCTGCGCATGGCCGGCAAGCAGGTCGAGCGAGCGCGTCGTGAGTATCGAGAGGGGGTCGCAGCGGCGGATGACAGTGCCCCCGAAAAGCACCGTATCGTCTGCCGGCGCCACGCAGAGCGGCGCCGAGTGTCGCTCGACGAGCGCCAGCGACCGGGTTGTTTCGACCCATCGAACACGGACTGTCAGGGCTGTGTCGAGGATATCGGGACCGGCCAGATCGAGACCTGGGACGGGTGAACAGCCTCGGGGTCAAGCCCCGAGGCACTCGCCCTGTTTGAATGTAGACCTGTCTCGTGCGAGCGCGTCCACGGGGTTCAAGCCCGTCCCATCCCTACGAAGATTATGCGCTTGCACTGGCACAGACAGGATCTCAGAGCGAGAGATAACACGGCACTCGCCTGGGCTGCTGACCACGGAGAGGTCCTCCCAGTGTTCATTTTCGACGACGAGGTGCTACAGCACGGATCCCCGCCACGTGTGCGATTCATGCTGGAGGCACTTGGAGAGTTACGGGCCGAGTATCGAGACCGCGGTGGTGACCTGGTCATCCGACGCGGTGCGCCGGCGGCGGTGCTACCCGAGCTCTGTGAGCAGCTGGACGCGACCGGTGTGCTGTGGAATCGTGATTACTCCGGGCTGGCCCAGCGCCGTGACAGCGCGGTCAAAGAGGCGCTGAAGGAGGCCGACCTCGAGCGCCAGTCGTTCCACGACGACATCCATCACGAACCGGGATCGATCACGACGAACAACGGCGATCCGTACTCGGTGTACACCTACTTCTGGAAGAAGTGGCAAGACCGAACCAAGACCGACCCACATTCGGCCCCCGAGAGTGTCGTCGACCCTGCGGCGGCGGGCGTCGAGGCCGGGCCGATGCCGTCGATCGGGGAGCTGGGCTTCGAGGAGCCAACCTGTGACGTCGAACCCGCGGGATACGAGCAGGCTCGGACACGCCTCGATGATTTCTGTGAGGCAGCCGTCTACGAGTATGACGACCGCCGGGACTACGCCGCCGAAGAGCCGACGTCGTACCTCTCGGCGCATCTGACCTGGGGGACGATCGGCGTCAGAGAGGTGTACGAGGCGACCGTCGATGCGATGCAGTTGGCGGAGACAGAGCCCCAGCGGGAGAACGTCGAGGAGTTCCAGAGCCAGCTGGCCTGGCGCGAGTTCTACACGCACGTCCTCTACTACAACCCCGAGGTGGTCTCGAGCAACTTCAAAGAGTACGAGAACGGACTGGAGTGGCAGGACGATCCCGAGGAGCTGCTGGCCTGGAAGGAGGGGCGGACGGGCTATCCGATCGTCGATGCCGGGATGCGACAGCTGCTACAGGAGGGCTACATGCACAATCGGCTGCGGATGATCGTCGCCTCGTTTCTCACCAAGGACCTGCTGGTCGACTGGCGCGAGGGCTACGATCACTTCCGGAGCCATCTCGTCGACCACAACACCGCCAACGACAACGGTGGCTGGCAGTGGGCGGCCTCGACCGGCACCGACGCACAGCCGTACTTTCGGATCTTCAACCCGATGACACAGGGCGAGCGGTACGACCCCGACGGGACCTACATCAAGCGGTACGTCCCGGAGCTGGCCGACGCCAGCCCGGCAGCGATACACGGGTGGCACGAGCTCGCACTGCACGAGCGGAAGGCTGCCGCTCCGGACTACCCGAACCCGATCGTGGACCACTCCGAGCGGCGAGAGGACGCTCTATCGATGTTCGAGCAGGCCCGTGCAGACGACTGAGCCCGCCCGGGCAGCGGCCGTCGACTAGGCGCCGTAGCTCACGTCCTCTCGCAGCTCCTCCCAGGACTCGTGAAAGCCATATGTCGACTGCGACTCGGCCCGGATCACCCGCTGGAAGGTCTCGTCGTAATCGAGCAGCTGTGTCCAGCCATCGTGATACTGGTAGCTGCAGTACCGGCACATGCTCTGTCTGGGAGGGCCGGTGGATTAGCTGTTGCGCCGGGCTCGCCGGGAACGCGCCTGCAAAAAAGTGAGAAGTTGTTCGATATCGTCTCAGGGCTCGAGCAGCACCTTCGTCACGCCCTGCTCTCGGTTGTCGAATCGCTCGTACATCTCCGGGGCCTGCTCCAGCCCGACACGGTGCGAGACGACGAAACTCGGGTCAGCCCGCCCCTCGATGATGAGGTCACGGAGCTGTCGATTGTAGGCTTTGACGTTGGCTTGGCCGGTCCCCAGCGCCTGCCCCTTCTCGAAGAGTAGTCCGAAGTCGATACCGAGCCGGCCCTGCGCGGCCATCTCGCTGGGCGCACCGGGGTCGTCCGGCACATAGAGCCCCGGGATACCGAGCTGGCCCGTGGGTTTGACCGTCCGGATGAGGTTGTTCAGCACGACCGCCGGGTTCTCTCTGGCGGGATCGTAGGCGCTGTCACCCTCTTTCTCCCGGTCGATCGCCTGATAGCCAACCGCGTCGACGCCCTTGTCGACGCCACTGCCGTGGATCTCCTTGATCTGCTCGACCGGGTCGCCGTCCTCGAAGTTGATGGCCGTCGCATCACAGTGGTCCTCGGCCAGCGAGAGCCGGCTCGGGACACGGTCGACGGCGTAGATCTCGGCCGCCCCCTTGATCTTCGCGGAGTAGGCTGCCATCAGGCCGACGGGGCCGGCCCCATAGACGACGACGGAGTCCCCGGGCTGGAGATTCGCTAGCTCGGTGCCGTGCCATCCCGTCGGGAAGATATCCGCCAACAGCGAGAACGCGTCCTCGTGCTCGTCACCCTCTGGGAGCTTCAGCGCGTTGAAGTCCGCATACGGGATGCGAAGTTTCTCGGCCTGCCCACCCTTGTACGGGCCCATCGCAACGTAGCCGTACGCACCGCCGGCGAACCCGGGGTTCACGTTGGTGCAGAAGCCGGTGTAGCCGCCCTCACAGTTCTCACAGAATCCACAGGCGACGTTGAATGGGGCGACCACCCTGTCGCCGACCTGCAGGTCAGAGACACCCTCGCCAACCTCACTCACGATGCCCATGTTCTCGTGGCCGAACACGATGCCGGGCTCTGCGGCCGTCCGGCCCTCGTACATGTGGAGGTCGGACCCGCAGATACACGACGTCGTGATGTCGATGAGAACGTCGTTGGGATGCTGTAACTCGGGCTCCTCGACCGAGTCTACCGTTACCTCGTTCGGTCCTTGATACACTACTGCGTTCATTGACATGATTGGTTACCTTCTATCAGTTTCGTAGGTCGAGCCAAGATGGTTCTCGCACTGTCACAGCCGCTGAGTACCCGCGTCATACTCGAGCGAACGTTAGCGTGTCTCATGCATAATCATTTGGGTTGCACCTATTTCCGTGGCGCCGCCCAAGGGCGCCGAGCCCTATCGGATGCCACGGAACTGGTCGACCGCAGCCCGGTCTGGAGGCCGGCTGCCGCTCACCGCCGGCCGTATCTGACGAACGCCAACTCCCCCTCGGACCGCCGTGAGAGCTCCGTCCACCGGCGGGAGTCGATCTCGGGGAAGTACGTGTCCCCGTCGGGGCGACCCGGCACCTCGGTGATCACCAGCCGATCTGCATCCGCGAGACACTGCTCGTACACCGAGGCGCCGCCACCGACGTACACCGTCGAGCCGCCGGGGGCCGCTCGTGCTGCTGCGATGGCGTCGGCCACCGAATCGGCCAACATCACTCCCGCGGGCAGCTCAAGCTGCTGTCTGCTCAACACCACCGTCGTCCGGTCGGGCAGCGGGTGCCCGAGCCCGTCGATAATCGAGTCGTAGGTTCGCCGGCCCATGATCACCGGATGGCCGGTGGTCGTGGCCTTGAAATGTCGTAGGTCGGCGGGATAGTGCCACGGCATCCCACCCTCGGCTCCGATCACCCCGTTCTCGGCGACCGCCGCGATCAGGACGAGCCGGGACTCGTCGGTCGGTGGGCTTTCGGCGCTCATTCGGCGACCGCGAAGCTCAAGCCCGACTCGGACTCGTAGTCGTGAAGCGTGATGTCGTCGTAGACGAGACTGTCCAGCGGCTTGTCGGCGATCTCGATCCGCGGTCGCGGCCGCGGCGTTCGCGCGCACTGCTCGAGCAGCCCCGGGACGTGATCGAGCCCGCCGTCCGCAGACTCCTCCGGCGGGGCCTGGTCGAGGAGCCACTCTCGGACCTCGAGATAGTCGGCGGGCCGCTCGACGGCCTCGAGCCGTGCCTGCACCCGCGGGAGGTGCTCACGATACCACTCGCCTCGGGCCGCCCGCCCACAGTAGACGTGGGCATCGACGACACTGTGGACGAACTCGCCGACGGCGAAGCCGGTTCGTGCCGCGATGGCATGGCAGAGCAGTGAGTAGGCGGCGATATTGAACGGGATACCCAGCGCCACGTCACCCGATCGCTGTGTCAACTGGACGTTGAGCCGGTCGGCCTGGACGCTGAACACGAAGGTGTAGTGACACGGCGGCAGCGTCGAGACCGCAGCGTTCGCGGGATGCCAAGCGTTGATGACGATCCGTCTGGAGTGGGGAGACTCGTTCAGCCGGTCGATGGCGTACTGTATCTGATCGAAGGTCACGCGTCCGTCCTCTTCCGTCGTCCAACGATGCCCGTCGTCCGGCCAGCTCTCTCCCGGCAGTCGCGCGTCGGACTCGGGGACCGGATAGCGTCGCCAGAATCGGCCGTACGCGGTGTCGAGACGACCCTCCTCGTCTGCCCAGGCGTCCCAGATGGCGGTCTCCTCCGAGAGCGCCCTGATGTGCTCGGCGCCCGAGAGATACCAGAGAAACTCGTGTATCAGCGACTCCCACCGGAAGCCCGTCATCTCCTTGGTGGTCAGCAGTGGGAACCCATCCGCGAGGTCGACCCGGTACTGCTGGCCGAACGAGGAGATGCCGTGGACACCCGTTCGATTGGATTTGAACGTTCCGTTGGAAAGTACGCCGTCGACGAGATCCAGATACTGTCGCATATGATGAACTCCCCAGCGGGTGACGAACGCCCGCATCGTTTTCCGTGGGTTGCTCTCCCTGGACGAGCAGGCGATTTAAAATTGTCCACCCGGCTCTCACCGGGTCCAGAGGGTCCCCACCGCCCCGGGCGTCCACCAGGATTGATACCCGGCCGTGACCGAGATGAGCCATGACCACACCACTGCCGCGTCTGGGGCTCGGAACCTACAGGCAGGTCGACCCGACCGTCTGTGCAGAGAGCGTCGCTGGGGCGCTCGATGCTGGCTACCGGCATATCGACACCGCACAGATGTACGACAACGAGGCGGCTGTCGGCAGGGGGATCCGCGAGAGCCAGGTCGGCCGTGAGGCGGTGTTTCTCGCCTCGAAGCTCACCCCGGACAACCTGAGTCACGAGGCCGTCATCCGGACGACCCAAGCGAGCCTCGATCGACTCGGGGTCGACAGACTCGATCTGATGTACGTCCACTGGCCGATGAACAGCTACGAGCCCTCCGAGACGCTCCCGGCACTCGACGAGCTGGTCGAGCGGGGGTTGGTCGATGCGATCGGCGTGTCGAACTTCGAGCCACCGCACCTCGAGCGGGCCCGCGAGATCCTGGAGACGCCGATCCTGGCCAACCAGGTCGAGATGCACCCCATGCTCCCACAGACACGGCTGTTGGCAGATGCCCGAGAGCACGACTACTGGCTGGTGGCATACTCACCGATCGCCCGGACCGAGATATTCGACGCCGCCCCGATCGCAGAGACCGCCGCCAGACTGGGCTGTACGCCCGCACAGCTCTGTCTGGCCTGGCTGTTAGATCAGGACAACGTGGCCGCGATACCCAAGGCGACAGGGGCCCACATCGGCGAGAACCTGGCAGCAAAGGAGGTCTCGCTCGATGAGGCCGCCAGAGACCGGCTGGGGGCGATCGAACGGAGACATAGGATCGTGGACTTCGGCGGGGCCCCCTGGCACGATCCTGGCGCCACGAGCGACTGAGCCGGAGCGTGCAACGGTCGACGGGCACGCGGTGGCCCAGCCCCGGCTATGACCGCCTGCGTGGCGGCCTGGCCGGCCCCGAGCAGTCTTTAGGATGGCCCGACACGAGAGGGTATGTACCTCGGGGCGCAGGCCTGGCCGGATCTGGCGGAGTACTTCGAGCAGGAGTCACTCGCGATCGTCCCGCTGGGGTCGACCGAGCAACACGGCCCACACCTGCCACTGTCGACCGACCACGTCATCGCAGAGGAGCTCGCGCGTGCCGCCGCCGAGCGGGCCGGTTATCTTTGCACGCCGACGGTCAACATCGGCGTCTCGGACCACCACCGTCAGTTCCACGGCACGCTCTGGGTCGATCCAGCCTCCTTTCGCGACTACATCGAGAGCATGACCCGGAGTCTGGTCGGCCACGGCATCGATCGGGTGGTGTACGTCAACGCCCACGGGGGGAACGTCCAGCACCTTCGAGAGGTCGGGCGCAGACTCCATCGCGACGAGACGGCGTTCTGCATCGAGTGGATGTGGGACGAGTCCATCCCCGACCTGCTCGAGGAACTGATCGACAGACACGGCCCACACGGCGGGCCCAAGGAGACGGCGATGTTGCAGTATCTCCGGCCGGAGTGGGTCCACGAGGATCGAACCGCCGAGGCTCGTGACACCGGGATGCCGGAGTTCGATGCCTACGTGCGAGGGGAGATATCGCCCGGGGGGCGACCGCCCATGGTCAACGGGGCCCAGACGTTCTACGACGCGATCGACAACTCGGAGAACGGGGTCTTTGGCGATCAGACCGAGGTCTCGGCCGCCGACGGCGAGCGACTGTTCGAGGCTGCGACCGACCAGCTGGGAGCCCTCTGTGACTGGCTCGCGGCCACCCCCTGGGAGAGTCTCGCCCCCAAGGACCACATCTAGGCGCGCGTCGCTGCTGTCACGCCGCCCGGCGATTCCCGTTAGCCGCCGGCCGACAGGCCCAAACCAGCCACCCGCGTGGAGCTGTCATGACCAGGATACGGAATCTCGCCAGCGACGAGGAGGCCTTTACCTGCAATGCATATCTGGTCGAGGCCGAGCAGCCACACGGTACTCACGTCGTCGTCGACCCCGGGGACGCGTTCGACATCGTCGCGAAGCTAGAAGGGGTGGGTGTCAGCCCCGAACGGGTGGTTCTCACACACACGCATCCGGACCACGTCGGCAACGTCGACGCTGTCAGGGACCGGTACGGCTGTGAGGTCTGGGGGTTCGACGCGACTCACGCCGCCGTCGATCGGGCACTCGCGGACAGAGAGACCGTCGCCCTCGGCGACGCCGAGTTTCGGGTGCTCCACACACCGGGCCACAAGGACGACCACGTCATTCTGTACAGCGCTGGGCTGGGCACGCTGTTTGCAGGAGACCTCGTCTTCGCCGATGGCGCGTTCGGGCGGACGGACCTCGCGGAGGGAGATCGCCCGGCGCTGATCGAGTCGATCGACCGCCTCAGGGAGCTCGTCGGTCCCGAGTTCACCGCGATGCACACCGGCCACGGACCGTCGGTGACCGAGTCGCCGGCCGACCATCTCGCGTTGTCCGCACGCGCCGCCCGCACCCACTGATCAGCTACCGACAGCAGCCAGCAGTCGCTGGTACGTGGGCTCGAGTGCGGTGGCGACCGCCGAGGGATCGCCCCGTGTGTCCCGGGCCAACGCCGGCACCGACGCGGTCTCGACGGGCTCTATCATCTCCAGGACGCTGCCGGTCGTCTCCTCGAGCTGCCCTTCACGGGCAGAGCCTGCGGCGATTTCACACGCGGTCGTGTACCGCCCACCATCGTAGATGCGGGCCTGCCGAGGCCCGACGACCACGACCGCGTCGGGCTCGTATCCGACCATCGGTAACGCGATATCGGCGTAGGACTCGACGACCGCATCGGCCGTCGAGCGAACCCGCTCGTGAAGCTGCTCGAGCGCGGGCACGTGGAGCTCTCGGGTCAGCTCGTTGAGCGCCTCGACGCTCTCGACGACCCGAGCGCCGTCGGTGGGCAGCCGCTCTCTCACCAGCTCCGGGCGCTCGACGGTCCCGTTCAGCACCCACTGCTGAGATGGTGGCGCTCCGATGCGATCGAGGAGGAACGCCCGGCCAGCCTGGCCGAGCAGCCCCCGTCGACTGCTCCCCAGCGGGGTCCAGAGGCGGTGGACGGGGTTGCGTTGCTCGGGGGTGAGCGTGTCAGGGGCGGCCTCGGAGAGCCGACGAGCGTCCTTGCCGACGAGTCGCCCGGCAGCCAGGCTGGCCAACACGTCGTCGTGGTCGAACCAGAAGTCGTTGCCAGCACGAGGTTTGAATCCCGGCACCTCAAGATACGAGCAGAGCCCGGTCGCGAACGTCGTCTTTCCCGCGTCCACACGGTCGCTCCCGGCCACGAGCAGTTGCATGGCACGGAGGGTCACGCCCTGGAATGAAGAACACCTGGCATCCCGGTCTCAGGGCCCTTGCCGCTCGGCCCCCGGTGGCTCACTCGCTCTCTGCGAGCCCGTAGTACCCCGGCGAATCGGTCGAGTCTGGATTCGCGAAGACGAACGCCTCCTGATGTATCATGATCCACGGGATCGCCCAGTCCAACAGGACGTTCTCCGTTTCGACGTCCAGATTGCGGTCGACGGAGAGACCCTGGAGCAGCCTCGCGATCTCGTAGACGGTGTACATCTGGTCGGCCGCGAGCACCTCGGCGGGATCACGGAAGGCGAGCGGCCGCAGGTCCTCGAAGCTCGATTTCGGTCTCGGCATAGCTCACGCTGCACGGGGCGGTGCTAAAACGACCGCCATCGACGCGCACTGCATCAGGGCCGGCCGCGTCGCTGTGTCAGCTGGAAAAAATTCGAGAAGGTTGGGTGTGAGCCCAGCGCTCGAGCCCTATTCGAAGTGCCCGACCGCCGTCTCGTACTGCTGAGCGACGTGACCCCAGTCGACGTGTTCGAAGAAGCCCTCGACGAAGCTGCCACGGTCCGGTCCGTAATCGAAGTAGTACGAGTGCTCCCAGACATCGAGTGCGAGCACCGGATGCCCGCCCCAGATTGCGCCCTGGTCGTGTTTGTCGACCACCGCGTTTCTGAGCTGCTTCGAGACCGGGTCGTAGACGAGCAGCGCCCATCCACTCGCGTCGGCGGCCGCCGCTTCGAACTCGCCACGCCAGCCGTCGTAGGAGCCGAAGTCCTCGGCGATTCTGTCGGCCAGCTCACCCGAGGGCTCGCCACCCCCGTTCGGGTCCATGTTCTCCCAGAACAGCGTGTGGAGATAGTGACCCGCAGAGTTGTGAGTCACACTCCGGACCGCCGCCGCAGACCCACCGTACTCTCCGCTCGCACGGTTCTCGGCCAGCGACTCCTCGGCCGAGCTCAGCCCGTTGACGTAGCCCTGATGATGGGTGTCGTGATGCCACGTCAGCACCTGCTGGTCGAGATATGGCTCTAGCGCGTCGTATTCGTATGGGAGCTCCGGAAGCTCCGGGTTGCTATGTTCTGGCATTGTAAATCCTCCAACCGGAAATCGGGCCGGCGAACGGTTAAAGTTTCTTAGCGACGGGTCCGGGGCCGCCACCGACAGGCCCGGGCGAGTCCGCACGTGCCATCGGGGCCGCACACGCCGGCTATCGTGGTCAGTTGCCTCCCGCCAGAGCGGGCTGCCGGCAACTCAGGCGGTCCGCGGGAACGGGTCGTCCGCCGCGGGAATCGTATCCATCTCGTCGGTGCTGAGACAGGCGTCCAGTTCCGCCTCGATGGCCTCGCTGTCCAGCTCCTGTCCGATCACGACCAGCCGTATCGCCGGCGTGTCCTCGCCCCACTCACCGATTGGCCCCGCCTGGACCGCCGGGCCCGCCTGGCTGATCCCCAGCACCGTCTCCGGGCGACTACTGACCCAGGCGAACCCTTTCAGCCGGATGATCGAACCGTTCCAGTCCTCGAACCACTCATCGAGCAGCTCCGGGTCGAACGGTATCTCACGCCGATAGACGAACGACTCGACGCCGTGTGCCTCGGCGGCCGACTCGCCCTCGGCGTGCTCGTGGTCGTGACCCGAAGCGCTGCCGTCGTCTCCCTCGTCGTCCGCGAGGGCCCGCTTCCACCCCTGCTCACGTCGTGCGGCCTCGAAGTCGAATCGGCCGGTGTCGAGGATGCTCGCCGCATCGATCGCCGACTGTGTCGTCCGGTGTATCGCTGCCCGCGGCTGGAGCTCTCTGATCGCCGATTCGACGCCGGCCAGCGCAGCGTCGGGCACCATATCGCACTTGTTCAACAGCAGCACATCACAGAACTCCACCTGGTCGACGAGCACCTCGGTCAGTGGGCGCTCGGGGTCGGGTGCGGCATCCGGAAGCGTCGCCTCGACGTCGAAGGCCTTCCAGAACCCGTAGGCATCGATGACCGAGACCGTCGTGTCCAGCCGGAATCTCTCGTCGAGCGCGTCCGTCTCCGTGCCCACGGTCAGCGTGCGAGCGATAGGGACCGGCTCGCTGATCCCCGAGGCCTCGATGACGAGATGGTCGAACGATCGCTCGTCGGCCAGCCTGGTGACTTCGGTGACGAGGTCGTCCTGGAGCCGACAGCAGATACAGCCGTTCGAAAGGTCGATCACCCCATCGTCGGACTCCGAGCGGAGCAGCTCGGCGTCGACGTTGATCTCGCCCATGTCGTTGACGATCACCGCGATACGCCGGTCTCCCGGGTTCTCCAGAAGCCGGTTGACCAGCGTCGTCTTACCGGCGCCCAGCGGCCCACTGATGAGTGTCATCGGGATCTCGCCGACCTCTGACTCTGCCATGGCTCACATTTGTGGTGGACTGTCATGAGCGTAGGGTTGTGCTCGGTTCAGAGAGCCGAGGGCCCTCGCTCGCCGGGGACTTGTATGTTGAATGACACCAGCGTCTGTCTCCAGTCGGTCGTCCAGCGAGCTTCAAGATCGTGGCCGGCGGCCCGTGGCCGCAGGCAGCTAGCCACAAACACAATCGTTAAACAGCGACCAGAGGAACGTCTGGCTGCGCTCTGATGGTGTAGTCCGGCCAATCATATTGCCTTCTCGAGGCAATGACCGGGGTTCAAATCCCCGTCGGAGCATCCTGTGGGTCAGGATTCGCCCTCGAGGACGCCGACCAACTCTGCCTCGCCCACCGCAGACTCCTCGTCGAATCGACGGACTCTCAGGCGCACCCAGGTGTCCGGGGCGACCGACGCGCTCTGGTCGGTGCCGTTCGTTCCGACCACCCGCAGCCGGCTGTCACCGATCCGAACCAGACTCCGCCCATCGACCGTGCCGGTCACGACCGCGTCGAACTCCTCACCCGGGGCGAACGAAGGGGTCCGACTTCTGAACCCAAGACCGGCGGTGACAGCCTCGAGGAGGCTCACGCCCGGGCGACCTCCTGACTCGTTCGATCGGCGATGTACTCCCGGCCGTAGCCCGTCAGGGCAGCGGCCAGAAACACCCCAACGAGAAGCCAGCCGTGGAAGACGAACGGACAGACCGCACCCGGGCTGACGAGCATCTGCCGTGTGAACCAGGCGTACTGGGTGGGCAGCTGTACCATCGCCGAGTAACCTGCCAGAATGCCCCCACCCCACGGGAAGATGTAGCCCATCGCCGAGGAATTCGCATCGAGAATGTTCGCGCGGCGGTAGCCGTTGATGTTGAATCGCTCGCCCACACGCTTGACGAACGGTGCGATGGCGATCTCCGCGGCGGTGTTGATCGTGACCCCGGCGTTGAGCAGGGCGGTTCCCAGGACCATCGTCGTCTCGGCACGACGCACCGAGGTCGCCACGCGCTCGAGCAGAAACGTCTGCATCGCTCTGAATCCACCCCCTCGTTTCAGGATCTCCGCACCGGCGACGATGAGCAACGTCAGCACGATCAGCGAGAAGAATCCTCGAGCACCCACAGGGATCGAGCCGCCGACCCCAGCCTCGCCTGCTGGGACCGTTCGCACCACGGCACCCAGTACAGGAGTGGTGCTGGCGGAAACGGCAATCGAGGAGCTCTCCGGCGCGGCAAACAGGAGCATGTCGGCAGGCGCGACGGCGAGCCACCCGAGCGCTCCCAGACAAAGATTCAACGCGACCGACAGCGCGAGCCCCCAGGAGATGGACTCGGCGATGTGCCGGCCCCGGATCGCGGTCAGGATGACGACCCCGATCGAAAGCAGGTGTGTCAGCCCCCAGGCCGACCCAGCGATCGTTGCCTCGGCGGTCGGTATCGGGGCGCCAGCCATCCTCGTACCGCCAAACCAGTAGCCGACCAGCGCCAACAGCGCCGCGACGACGGCATACTTGAGTCGGGAGCTGACGACGCCGCCAATGTCAGACTGCTGGGTGACCGCCGAGATGATGGTGGTGTCAGAGACGGGAGCCAGGTTGTCGCCGAACACCGACCCCGACAGGATGGCTCCGAACGTCAGTACCGGCGACGCGCCGATGGCGACCCCCGCAGGAAACAGGAGGGCGGTGAACGCAATCGCGGTCCCGTATCCCGTGCCGATGCCGGTCGCCAACAGCGCAGTCAGCAGGAACGCGACCGCTGGGAAGAGCCCGGCGCCCACCTCGAGCGCGCCTGCCGCCCAGATCAGCCCCTCGACGAATCTGCCGGCCTGGACCGTCTGTGCGAACATGCCCGCCCAGAGCCAGGCCACCACAGAGGTCGCCACGACCCGTTGTGTCATGCCTTCGAACAACAGATTCGCGTACCGTGTCCAGGACCCCTTGACGAACAGCATCCCGAGGATCAGCCCGAGGAGCATCCCGGCGACGAGACCGCTCGTATCGCCGATGCCGAAGAGGCCGCTCTGCACCACCGCCCACACCACGAACACACCGAGTGGCACGGCACTCGCCGCGGGGCCGCCGTGGAATTTCAGTGCCACTGGCTCTTCGTCCGGCGTCCTCTCGCCCATAGGCGTGGTCCTGGCTGGCAGAGCAAAAACGGACGCACGGAATGCTGAGGGGGCGAGTCGATGGCCGATGGTGGGCCGGCGGCGCGGCGCCCGGTGGCACGTGTCTGTCGCCCACACAAAGGTCTTATATAAGCTCGAAATCGTCGGTATAAGTGTAATGGCAGGGCCCACACGCCAACGTGAACGAACTCCTGAGACCGAAAAGCAAGAAGACGAAGAGGTCAGCGGCTGTCCGGAGTGTGAGTCCGAGAAGCTCGTCCAGAGCGGCGAGGGTGAGCTCGTCTGTGACGAGTGCGGCCTGATCCTCGAGGAGGAGCACATCGACCGCGGGCCAGAGTGGCGAGCGTTCAACCATACGGAACGACAGAACAAGTCCCGCGTCGGAGCGCCCACGACACAGACGATGCACGACAAGGGCCTGACCACCCAGATCGACTGGAAGGACAAGGACGCCTACGGCCGGTCGATCTCCTCGGAGAAGCGCTCTCAGATGCACCGCCTCCGCAAGTGGCAAGAGCGGATTCGAACCAAGGATGCCGGCGAGCGAAATCTCCAGTTTGCGCTCTCCGAGATCGACCGCATGGCTTCGGCACTGGGCGTCCCTCGGTCGGTCCGAGAGGTCGCATCGGTGATCTACCGCCGGGCGCTCAAGGAGGATCTCATCCGCGGTCGCTCGATCGAGGGGGTCGCGACCTCGGCACTGTACGCGGCCTGCCGTCAGGAGGGGATCCCGCGCTCGCTCGACGAGGTCGCTGAGGTGGCCCGTGTCGAGCAGAAGGAGATCGGCCGAACCTACCGGTACATCGCTCAGGAGCTCTCGCTCGGGCTCCACCCCGTCGACCCCGTCCAGTACGTCCCGCGATTCTGCTCGGAACTCGAGCTCTCGGAGGAGGTCGAACAGAAGACACGCGAGATCATCCGCGTCACCGCGGAGAAGGGGATGCTCTCTGGGAAGTCACCGACGGGCTATGCGGCGGCCGCGATCTATGCTGCGTCGCTGCTCTGTAACGAGAAGAAGACCCAGCGCGAGGTTGCCGATGTCGCACAGGTCACCGAGGTGACGATTCGGAATCGGTATCAGGAGCAGATCGAAGCGCTCGGTATCCACTGACCGCCTCGCTGCAGCGGCCGTCCAGGTTGTGGAGTCTCGCTTTTTTGGACCGCCCTCCAGCCCCCGCCCCACCAGCCTCGCTCACTCCAACAGTGCCCGAGTCTGCCGATGTCTGTAGCGGAACATCGGCTCGAACCCAACCCAGTTGCCCAGCGGCCCGAACAGCCCGCCGACGTAGGGGAGCGAGTACTCCAGCTGATCGCGGACGATCGTCGCAGAATCCTGCGCTTCGAAACGGTGTGTGTGAACCCACCGCGGGAAGGGCCCGTCTTCCATCACGTCCCGAAACATCCCCTGGCCGCCATCCCGCTCTCGTTCGGTGATCACCGAGGTCCATCGCTGCCGTGGCGTGATGCCTGCCGGCTGCATCGCCAGGTCGATTCTGGCGCCAGCCTCTAACACATCGGGATCGGCGAGCCCATCCGGGCCAGTGACCGACTCGACCACGAGGTTCATGAAGCTCGGAGTCAGGGCCTCGAGCCCGTCGATCGTCGAGTGAAACGCCCACACGTCGTCGAACGGTGCCTCGACTCGTATCTCACGGGTGTAACGTGGCATAGCTACCAGACCAACGGGAGCCACATAGCGGTGCTGGCTGCGAGCCGCCGGCGGCTGCCATCGGCACAGAACGGGCCGTACGCGCTGTTACTTGAGCCGCTCTTGGAGGAACGACGGATGGGCGGCCTCGACACCGTCGATCGCCAGGATATCCTCCGAGATGATGCGGCCCACCCCGTCACCGTCGGCCGCACGCAACTCGGCCATCATCATGTGATCGCCGCTCGAGGCGTAGAGCTTCTCGATGTCCTCGAGGGCTTTGAGCTCGCGTGTGGCCTCGACGTAGCGCTCGCTGGAGACGTCGATGCCGACCATCGCGATCGACCGTGCGGAGAGCTTCTTGGGGTCGACATCTGCCGAGTAGCCCACGATGACGCCCTCGCTCTCCAGTTTCTCGATATACTTCCGAACCGTCGGCTTCGACACCTCTGCCTGTTCGGCGATCTCGGCATAGGACGCCTGCGCATCCTGCTCGAGAACCGATAGAATGTGATCCTCGGTCGAACGGGCACTCATTGCAGTAAACTTGGCGTCACCGAAAAAATACCTTGCGAATCATAAACATTCGGCCCTCACAGTCTCACCGAGCTCCTCCCGAGGCCCGCACGCTCTCGCCCGTCCGGCGGTGGCTGTCGGCAGACGGCTTCAGCAGGTCAGCGTCGCCGTGTCTCGGCGTACGCCTGGGCTTAAGAACCCACGCTTCGAACGGTGGGTATGAGCGAACAGGAGCCGGCGAGCCAGCCTAGCGAGGGCGGGAGCGCGGAGACACCGGAGAAGCCGGCACATCTGCCGTCGAACGAGGTTACCGAGGGGCCGGAACGGGCGCCGCATCGCGCGATGTTCCGGGCGATGGGGTTCGACGACGCGGATATGTCCTCTCCGATGGTCGGGATCGCGAACCCGGCGGCAGACATCACCCCGTGCAACGTGCATCTCGACGACGTTGCGGATGCGGCTATCGAGGGCGTCGAGGAGGCCGGGGGGATGCCGATCGAGTTCGGTACGATCACCATCTCGGATGCGATCTCAATGGGTACCGAGGGGATGAGAGCCTCGTTGGTCAGTCGTGAGGTGATCGCGGATTCGGTCGAGCTGGTGGCGTTTGGCGAACGGATGGACGCGCTCGTGACCGTCGCGGGCTGTGACAAGAACCTCCCGGGGATGATGATGGCGGCGATCCGGACAGACCTCCCGTCGGTGTTTCTCTACGGCGGCTCGATCATGCCCGGCGAACACGATGGCCGCGAGGTGACGATCCAGAACGTGTTCGAGGGGGTTGGCTCGGTGGCCTACGGCGATATGACAGAGGGCGAGCTGACAGAGCTCGAACACCAGGCGTGCCCGGGGGCGGGCTCCTGTGGCGGGATGTTCACCGCCAACACGATGGCGTCGATCTCGGAGGCGCTCGGGCTGGCGCCGCTGGGCTCTGCGTCGCCACCCGCCGAGGACCGATCGCGCTACGATACCGCGGCAGAAGCCGGCCGGTTGGTACTGGACTGTGTGGCAGAGGAGCGCCGCCCTAGTGATATCCTCTCACGGGAGTCGTTCGAGAACGCCATCGCGCTTCAGGTGGCGCTTGGGGGTTCGACGAACGGCGTGTTGCACCTGCTTGCCCTGGCAGCCGAGGCGGGCATCCCGCTCGAGATCGAGGACTTCGACGCGATATCCGAGCGGACGCCGAAGCTGGCGAACCTCCAGCCCGGCGGAACCCACGTGATGAACGACCTCCACGAGCTCGGCGGTGTGCCGGTGTTGCTCCGTGAGATGCTCGAGGCGGGGCTGATACACGGCGACGCCATGACCGTCACGGGCCGGACGATGGCCGAGGAGCTGGCGACACTGGAGCTCCCGGCAGCAGGCCCCCTGGAGAGCGAGTTTCTCTACACGGCGGCCGAACCACTGCACGAGGAGGGCGCGATCAAGGTGCTGACAGGAAATCTCGCACCCGAGGGAGCGGTGCTCAAGGTCACCGGTGACGACAACTTCTATCACAGCGGCCCGGCACGGGTGTTCGAAAGCGAGGAGTCCGCGATGGCATACGTCCAGGAGGAGAACATCGAGAGTGGCGACGTCATCGTCATCAGGAACGAGGGACCGCGCGGGGGCCCCGGGATGCGTGAGATGCTCGGCGTGACCGCGGCGGTGGTCGGGGCCGGCCACGAGGACGACGTCGCGATGATCACCGACGGTCGGTTCTCCGGGGCGACCAGAGGGCCGATGGTGGGTCACGCTGCTCCGGAAGCGTTCGTCGGTGGGCCGATCGCCGCGCTCGAGGATGGTGATGAGGTCACGATCGACATCGCTGCCCGAGAGATCGCCGTCGACCTGGCCGACGAGGAGCTCGAGGCCCGGCTCGATGCCTACGAGCCCTCGCCGCCGAACTACGAGACCGGCGTGCTCGCCAAGTACGGGATGGCCTTCGATTCGGCCGCGAACGGAGCCGTCACGAATCCTGGTGCCAAGCGAGACTGACCCGCCGAGCAGGCGATAGCGCCGGCTGTTCCCATCCGATACGCACAGTCGCGCTCCCCTTATGTCCGTCCGCACCGTACCGTAACACACGCCCGGCAGTACTGCCGGACACCTTCGACATGACTGAGACAACCACATCACACGAGCCTGGCTCCTCGGCTGCCACGCCCCCGGATCACGAGACCGTCGAGGTGCCGGTCCTCGTCATCGGGGCGGGAGCTGCAGGAGCTCGGACGGCGATCGAGCTGGCAGAGAACGATGTCGAGACGCTCGTCATCGGCAAACGCGGCCACGGCGATGCACATACCACCTGGGCGGCGGGCGGTATCAACGGCGCGCTCGGCAGTCTCGACCCAGAGGACGACTGGACGATCCACGCCGCGGACACGCTCGACGAGGGCCACTACATCAACGATCCCGTGGCCGTCGAGACCGTGACCGAGGCGATGCCGGCCCGGCTGCGTGAGCTGGACGCCTGGGGGATGGATTTCGACCGAGCGGAGAACGGTCGGATCAACCAGCGGTACTTCGGCGCACAGTCGTTCCGGCGCACGGCGTTCGTCGGGGACCGAACCGGGGAGGCGATCCTCGAGACACTCGTCGAGAAGGCCCAGTCGCTCTCGATTCCGTATCGGGAGAACGTCCTGGTGACGGAGCTCCTAAGCGACGGTGAGGCCGTCCACGGCGCCGTTGCCGTCGACCTGGATACGGGAGAGTTCGTGCTGTTCGAGACCGACTACGTGGTCCTGGCCGCCGGCGGCGCCTCGGCGCTGTACGGGCGCCACTCCTCTCGTGACGACGAGAACAACGCCGACGGGGTCGCGCTCGCCTACGAGGCCGGCGCGCAGCTGATGGACATGGAGTTCGTGCAGTTCCACCCGACCGGCATGGTCGGTGACCGCTACGGAGAGACGTGGGACGGTCGGCTGGTGACCGAGGCCGTTCGCGGCGAGGGCGGCCGGCTGTTCAACGCGGAAGGCGAGCGGTTCATGGAGCGGTACTCCCCCGACCAGATGGAGCTCGACGCCAGAGACGTCGTCGCCAGAGCGATCTCACAGGAGATCCGTGAGGGGCGCGGGACCGAGAACGACGGTGTCTATCTGGACATCAGTCACCGCGATCCGGAGTATATCGAGAGCCGCCTGCCGAAGATGCACGCGCGGTTCCAGTCGCTCGACGTCGACATCACCCAAGCGCCCATGGAGGTCGCCCCGACGGCCCACTACACGATGGGCGGAGTGGATATCGACTGGGAGAACGGCTCGACCGGCGTCGACGGGCTCTATGCGGTTGGTGAGACCGTCGCTGGCGTCCACGGCGCGAACCGTCTCGGCGGGAACTCGCTCGCCGAGACCGTCGCCATGGGCCAGGTCGTCGGCGACCATCTCGCCGACCAGGCACCGGCGCGGAGGCCGTTGCCGGACGGCCAGCGCACCCGAGCCCATCGGTCGATGAGGCGATTGGCCGAGCGGGCGGCCGCCGATGGGGGCGAGGATCCCAGGGCGCTCATCGAGGAGATCAGAGAGGTCATGGACGAGCACGCTGGCATCCTGCGAACGGCCGAGGAGCTCGAGGCGGGTCTCGACCAGCTCTCCGATGTTCGCGAGCGAGCGAGCGAGCTAGGACTCGACGCCGACCGGACGAGCCGCCGATTCGAGTTCGGTATCGACCTTTCGTTCATGTTGACGGGCGCCGAGTCGATCCTCCGCGGTGCGCTCCGCCGCAACGAGTCACGCGGAGCTCACAGCCGGACCGACTACCCGGAGGTCGACCCCGAGCTGCAGGAGAACATCCTGGCACACCGCGCCGACGGGGAGATGACACTCGGGACACGCGCCGTCGAAAAGCCCTCCGCTGCGGTGCGCGAGGCCGTCGACGTGGGCTACGAGCTGGACTACCACCACCTCGAGTAAGCGGCCTCGGGCGATCCGACTCGTCCGTCGTGCATCGAGAGCGCACCGTGCAGCCGCCTGGTAGACGGCCTGGCTCGCTCGAGGGCAACTGATTAGCCCCCCGCGAGGCTCCTCTGCGTGTGCGTCACATCACCCACCGAGACACCGCCGTCGCGGCGCTTGGCACACGAAGCTACGAAGCCGCCGGTGATGCTTACAGCCGAGCGGGCCGGAGCGTCCTGGCAGACCCGCGAGACGAGATTGGCCCGTTCGAGGAGGACCCAAAGGGGTGGGTCGGGCGCGGGCTGCAGTTTCTCTGTCTGGGCACCATCGCCTACCGGCTCGCCGGGGCCGACTCGCGAGCGACGTTTCGTGCCGTCGAGGCGACCGCGGCCACGCGAGATCTACGGGCCATCTGTACCGAGCCCATCCAGCGGGCCGTGTTGACCGAACTGGTCGCAGACATGCACGTCGCGGCCGGGCTCGACGGTGCCGACAGCATCTACGACGATGCAGCCACCCGATACGAACAGACCGCACCCGACGACCCCATGGGGTGGGCGACGACCCCGCTGTTCGAGGCGGCGAACGTGGTCATCCAGCAGGTGGCGAGAGGGCCGGCCAACGGTGAGATCGCGGTCAACTGGGAGGACCTCCACGGCGCCGACCCGAACGAGCCCGGCGCCTATCTCGCCCACCGAGCCCAGTACAAGCGCCGCCGATTTCCATCGCTGGTCGAAAAGGTGCTCGAGACGTCGTATCTCGCCGCCCCACGTGGGACCACCGAGTACGGCAACAGCGAGTTCCGCTGTCCAGAGTGTCGCTCGCGCGACGTCAACTGGACCGGCGATTCGATCCTCTGTATGCGCTGTTCGCACCCGGTCGACCGGGTCTGAGCCGTCGCCGGTCTGTGACCCCGCGCTCGATGGCTCGAGGGCGGCCTACTCCGCCCTGGTGAGTGTGGCTTCGACGCCGGCTCGGGGCCGCAGCGTCGGTGTGACCAGCAGATCCGAGAGCCCGTCCTCGGGGACGGCGAGGTCGAAATCCTTCGTCAGCGTTGCGAGCGCGACACGGGCGCCGTTGACGGCGAACCCCTTGCCGATACAGGCGTGTGGCCCCGACGCAAACGCGAAGTACGGGCCCTTCTCGCCCGGGGTCCGATCGTCCCACCGGGAGGGATCGAACTGGTTGGGGTTCTCGAAGAATCGCGGATCGCGATGGACCGACCACTGTGGCATGATGACGATCGAGCCATCGTCGATGGCGTACTCGCCAAGCGGCTGGTCGCCCTCGGCGCGACGGAACACCCCCCACGCGGGTGGGTAGAGGCGCAACGCTTCGGTGAACACCTGGCCGGTGTAGCGCAGCTGCGTGGCGTGCTCGTAGCCGGGCTCGTCATCGCCGATGACGGCCTGGGCTTCCGCTCTGACCTTCGCGCGGATATCCGGATGCCAGGACAGCAGCGACTGTGTGTAGGTCGTCCCGAGCGCCGTCGTCTCGTGCCCGGCGATGAGAAAGGAGACCACCTGATCGCGGATGTGATTCTCTGGCCACTCCGCGCCGGACTGGGCCAACAGCAGGAAATCGAGCATGTCCTCGGGCGGCGCTCCCTCCTCGCGGTCTGCGGTCTTCTCCGCGATGATCTCCTCGCCCATCTCCCTGAGCCCGGCCGCAAGCGTCTCGGCGCGCTCTGAGGGTGGTATCGGGAGCCACTCGGGGGTGATCGTCGTCGGTCCGATCTCGAACTCCTGCCCGGCTCGCCGTGCCAGCGAGTGCATCCGGGCGGCACCGTCGGCACCGATATCCGTCCCGAACAGCGCCTCCGAGGCCGCCCGCACGGTCACGGTCGTCATATCGCGGTGGAGATCGCGCTCGGGGGCGCCCGACTCGACCGCCTCATCCCACTGGCTGCGGAGTCTGGCGGCCTGGCGGCCAACCCCGTCGACGTAGGTCTCCAACGGCCCACTCCCGAAGCCGGGGGTGATGGTCTCGCGCTGGCGCTCCCAGAGCGAGCCCTCCGTCTGGACGAGACCGTTCTCCGCGATCAGCGCCGCGGCGCCACTCGCTGGCACGCGGGCGAAATCGTCGATACGCGCCATCGCCTCGTGACACAGCTCCGGCTCTGTCACGACGACGATCGACGGCCCACCGGGGATCGCTACCTCCGCGGCATCGGGATAGCGCGACTGGATCCCCTCGAGAAATCGAAGCGGCGACCGCGTGAAACGCAGGGCGTTCAGTACGCCCGCCTCGGGTGGGTTCGGCAGCCTGGCACCTTGGCTCATACCCCACGTTCGCGAGCCCCGGGCTTGGACTCTTCGCCACCGTGGGTCGTTCGCCGGTATCCAGCGCCGACCGCCGAGCCACCGGCTCGGAGGATGGTGTGGGCTGGCCTCAGCACTCATAGGGCTCTTCATCACCGGCTACCTACACCGACTCGGCCCACGAACTCATCATCGGCCGTCCGGAACGCCGGTCCGGACCCACAAAGCTGCTCCGCAGCAGGGGCCCCGGTCAGCAGGACGACGGCGGGTCGGCCCCGGTGGCCCTCCCCGTGCGGGGCTCCATATCGATCAGCTTGGCTGTGTCTCCTCGAGCGCGGCCGCAATCAGCAGTGGCAGCGTTATCGTCGCGTCGCCGTACACCGACGCATTCCGAGCATCCTTGCCGAGCTTCCCCCAGGAGCGAGCCTCGTCGAGCGTCGCGCCGCTGAGCCCACCGGTCGAAGGGCTATCCATCGTCAGCTGCACCGCCAGGTCGTACGCGCCCGGTGTGACGAGCATCGTCTGCAAGACGTAGTTCTTGGGCACGCCGCCGCCGACCAGGAGGGCACCGGTTCGGTCTGCGTGGTACGCCAGGTCGTTCAGCGCGGACATATCCGCGAGTGCGTCCAACGAGAACGGGGCGACCTGTGAGCGGAGCCACGCCTGCAGCCCCAGCACCGAGTCCTGGACCGCCGGCACGTGGACCGGAACACCCGCCTGGGCGGCAGCCGCGGCGATGCCAGCGTCCGCCTCGACACCGGCCGCCTCGTTGGTCTCGGCGTTCGCCACCCCCAGAAGCTCGGTGAACTGAGCGATCGAGACGGTCCCTTCCGCACCGGTCCCCGGCTCGTTGGCGAGCCGTTCGCCCTTGGGAAACACCGCCTCGCGAAGGTGATGCTCGAACGCCTCGAAATGTTCCTGTGGCAGATAGACGTTGTAGATGCGATCGACCTGTTCGTCGCGAAGCGTCTCGTCGTGGGCGCGAGGGTCTGTCTCGGGTGGGCTCGGCCGGCCGTGATGATGGTTGCCCCCGATGGCTTCGATGCTATCGTGTGTCAGGGTCGCGCCCGTGGTCACCAAGGCATCGACGTAGCCCCCCTCGATCAGGTCGGTGATGATCTGCCGCATCCCCGCCGGCACCATCGCCCCGGCGACGCCCATGAACACCGTCACGTCATCCTGAAACATCTCGGCGACGATGTCGGCCGCCTCGGCCACATCCGCCGCCCCGACCCCAGCTTTGCCGTACTCTCGCACGAGGGCCCCCACGCTCATGCCAGGCTCGACGCGGCTGTGTCCGACGGGGTCCTCGCGGAACTCCTCGCGCTCTGGGGGCTCGTTGCCGGCGTCGGGCCGCTCGTCACTCATACCTCGGCTCAGCGGCCGAGCGGATTCAACCCCGTGGTTCCAGGCTCGGCTGGCACACATATGACGGAGAGCCCCCGGGTCGGGCCAGAGCCGGCGCGAACGGCCCCTCGACTGGCGATTTGCCGGCTGGCTGGATGGAAACCCACTTGAGCGACCCACTCAAGAGCCGGGTCATGCGGGGGCCCGCGTGTACATCGTAATAGTCGGGGCGGGCGAGGTGGGCTCGAGCATCGCGTCCAGCCTCGCGTCGGATCACGATGTCGTCGTGATCGACCGCGACCCCGACCGGATCGACGAGGTGACTTACGAGTCGGACCTGATGGCGATCACCGGCGACGGGACGGATATGGACGTGCTTCGCGAGGCGGACATCATCGAGGCGGATCTGGTCATCGCGAGTACGGACGACGATCATACCAACATCGTCGTCTCGGGGACCGCCAAGGCACGGAGCGACGCGCTGACGATCGCCCGGGTCAAGAAACCACAGTATCTGCGCACCTGGAACCGAGCGGACGCGGTGTTCGGCGTGGATTTCATGGTCTGTACGGACCTGCTGGCCGCCGAGACGATCGTCGGCGTCATCGGCCTGCCGACAGCACAGGATGTCGACCTGTTCGCCGAGGGAGTCGTCCAGATGACCGAGTTCGTCATCCCGGATGGCTCGCCGGTCAGCGGGCAGACCGTCCACGAGGCAGACCGGTTCGACGCGCTGACGTTCGCAGCGATCATCAGAGAAACCGGCGAGAACGCCCGCGACGAGATCGTGATTCCGTCGGGTGAGACACGGATCTGTCCGGGCGACGAGGTTGTCGTGATCGGGTCGCCGGCCTCGACACGGGAGTTCTCCTCGACGATCGCGCCCGAGGAGGACCGACCACGAGAGGTCGTGATCGGCGGTGGCGGGGAGATCGGGTTTCAGGTCGCACGGTTGCTGAGCCAGCGAGGCTTCAGCCCTCGCGTGATCGAGCACGACGAGGCCCGTGCTCGGTGGCTGGCCGAGAACCTGCCCGATGCGACGGTCCTGGAGTCAGACGCGACGGATCGGGCCTTCCTCGAGCGGGAGAACATCGGTATCACGGACGTCTTCATCGCGACGCTGGAGAACGACCAGCAGAACCTGCTGGCCTCGCTGCTCGCCAAACGCCTCGGTGCCGACCGGGTGGTGAGCGTCGTCGAGACGATCGCCTTCGCCGATCTGTTCGAGCAGGTCGGCGTCGACGTCGCGGTCTCACCACGGGATGCCACCGCCGAGGACATCACGAAGTTCACCCGCTCCCGCCGGGCGGAGAACGTCTCGCTCATCGATGGCGACCGTGCCGAGGTCCTCGAGGTCGAGGTGACCGCCGAATCGCTGCTCTCGGGCCAGGAGATAGCCACCTCCGCGGCGGATCTGCCGCCGGGGGTCGTCATCGGTGCGCTGACGCGGGCGGGCTCGCTGATCACCCCTCGTGGTGATACCGTCGTCGAGGTCGGTGATCACGCGATCGTTTTCGTCGATAGTGACCACCTCGACGATGTGAACGCCATCATCTGACCAGAGCGAGCCGTGGGCACCGGCCCCGACACCCTCGAGCATCCGGGCAGATCGGGGCGGGCTGGCTGCGGCGGTGTGCTGTGGCTCGTCCCCGCTCTCGGAGACGCGGCTCCCGCGAGCTATCGGTCATCCCAGATGTCGGTGGATTGATTGTCGGACCATGGCACCTGCCAGCCGTGGAGTTGACACGCCCCGACGGCGGCCGCCGTGGACTACGGGTCGATTGGCGCGCCGCGATGAGTCTCGTCGGGACGGTGCTGAAGTTCCTGAGTATCCCGTTGTTGGTGCCGCTCGCGGTTGCGATCTACTACGGGCAGGACGTCCCCGTGTTCCTGGCGACGATCCTGGTGACACTGGCGATCGGGCTCGCCATGGAGCGTCTTGATTCCGAGCCGGATATCGGCAGCCGTGAGGGGTTTCTGATGGTCGCTGCGACCTGGCTGTTCGTCTCGTTCGTCGGTGCGATCCCGTATCTGCTCGCAGCACACGGCGTTCCGGGTCTGATCGCGAGCTCGGCGCCAACTTCGTCGCTGGGCCAGCCCGTCAACGCGCTGTTCGAGTCGATGAGCGGGGTGACGACCACCGGCGCGACGGTGATGGGCAACATCTCCTTCGATACTCACTCGCGGGCCGTGATGATCTGGCGCCAGCTCACTCAGTGGCTGGGCGGCATGGGGATCGTCGTGCTCGCGCTGGCGATCCTGCCCAAGCTCTCGGTCGGTGGCGCCCAACTGATGGAGGCGGAGGCTCCAGGCGTCAGCGTCGAGAAGCTCACCCCGCGGATCGCACAGACCGCCCGCGTGCTCTGGGTGCTGTACTTCGGGCTGACCGTCCTCGAGATCGGGCTCCTGTACGGGCTGTTCCGGGTCGGGCTCGCTCCGAACATGGATCTGTACAACGCGGTCGCCCACGGCCTGACGACCATGCCGACGGGGGGGTTCTCGCCGGAGGCGGACTCGATCGCGGCGTTCTCTGGGGCGGTCCAGTGGCTCATCATCCCGTTCATGTTGGCGGCAGGCACGAACTTCGCGCTGTTCGGCAGAGCCGTGAGTAGTGACCCCTGGGCGCTGGTCCGCGATACGGAGATACGCATCTACGTCGGTATCGTCGGGGTGATCACGGCGATCCTTGCGGGACTGCTGTTCGCGGGGACCGCTCCCGTCCTCGATCTCGGCGGGGCGACACAGGGCAACGCCGAGAACGCGATCCGGCAGGCGCTGTTCCAGACGCTCGCGATGGTGACGACGACGGGGTACGCGACGAGCGACTTCGCCCAGTGGGACACTGCGGGACAGTATCTGCTGCTGTTCGCGATGTTCATCGGCGGGTCGGGCGGCTCGACCGGTGGTGGCATCAAGGTGATCCGGTGGGTGGTCATCCTCAAGTCGGCCCGCCGCGAGCTGTTCACCACCGTCCACCCGGACGCCATACGCCCGATCCGGTTGGGCGGGATCGTCATCGACGAGTCGGCGGTGCGCGGCATCTACGCGTTCACGCTGATCTACTTCCTCCTGTTCGGTGTCGCGACGATCCTGCTGGTGATCGGGGGGCATCAGAGCGGCTCGCTGTCCGTTCTCGAGGCGATGAGTGCGAGTGCATCGACGATCGGCAACGTCGGCCCGGGCTTTGGCTCGCTGGGACCGTTCGGCTCCTATCTGCCCTTTCCCGACGGCTCGAAGCTGCTGATGATCTTTCTCATGTGGGTCGGCCGCCTGGAGATCATCCCGGTGATGGTGCTGTTGACACGCAGCTACTGGCAGTCGTGAGCGGGGCTCAGTCCTCGGAGTCGGCGACGACCTCGGGCTCGCCGCGCGCAGGCTCGTCGCCCGGCCAGCTGACATCCCCGTAGAACTGAACGCCGAGGCGGTGTGCCGCTCGTGATATCATGTGGGCGCCCGTCGGCGCCGTCAGGAACAGAAAGAGGATGCCCACCAGCGAGACCAGCCCGGCACCCTCGAAGTTGAAGTGGACGCCGCCAGCCAGGAAGATGCTGGCAGCACCCAGCGTCGATGCCTTGGAGGTGGCATGCATGCGGTTGTAGACGTCTGGCAGTCGCACCAGCCCGACCACCCCCACGCTAAGGAAGAACACACCGACGAGCACCAGCCCGGCCGTCACCGCGGTTCTGACCGGGCCGCCACCGACCGCCGCGGTGCTCTCGCCGGCCAACGGCACCAGCCAACAACACACCGTCACGTCATCGATCATTCGATGATCCCCCCCTCGGTTACGTATCGGGCGACGGCGATCGTGCTGATGAATCCGATGATCGCCAACACCAGCCCGACGTCGATGAAAAAGCCACTCTCGGTCTGGATCGCAAACAACACCGCGATCGCAACCACGGTCGTGCCGATCGTATCCAGCCCGACGACCCGGTCTGGCACCGTCGGTCCCACGATCACTCGATAGCCCGCGACCAGCGTGACCAGGATCGCAGCGATAAGCCCACCTTCCACGACCGTCGCGAGATACCCCTCAACGGCCATGCTGCTCACCCCCACCCGCCCCCGCGTCTCCCGTCGAGGCCAGGGTGCCCTGCGGGTCTCCGGTCTGGTCCCGGGTCGGAACGTCGGCGGCATCGGGATCACGCCCCTCGAAGATGACCAGCGCATAGTCCTCCCAACGACGGATCGGTCCCAGCAGCTCGGCTGGGTCACTCGCGGCTATCGCGTGCACGTAGAGGGTGTTGCTCGGTTCGTCGTGATCCATGGTCAGCGTGCCCGGTGTCAGCGATATCGAGTTGGCGATCGTGGCGATGGCCGCATCGCTCTGGACCCTGAGTGGTACCGCCACGACGACGGGGTCGATAGGCTGTGACGGAGCCAGCACGCGATAGGCGACGTCGACGTTCGCGGTCAACAGCTCGTAGAGAAACGATGAGAGGTAGGCCACCGCCGCCGGGACCGACCGGAGCCCCCCGACGAGCGCGAGCTGGTCGGCATAGAAGCGTCTGAGCGCGTAGGCGACGGGCAACCCCACCGCCAGGCCGATCAGAAACTCCCCGGCCACGGCTCGCACGGTCGCCTCCGCCGACCCTGCAGGGCCGACCCCGCGGACGAACAGCCAGAGCACCGCGAGCAGCACGCCGGTCACCGGCCACTTCCGGCTCATGCCGCCTCCCCTCCCTCCGCCGGTATAAACCGGTCGGGGCCGACCGCCTCGACGTAGCCATCGATATCGAGTGCGGCTCCGGCGGCGGCCTCCGCAGCCTGGACCAGCGGGTCGAACCCCACGCCAAACACCAGTAGGGTCGCCGCCAACACGACCGTGATCCCGACGAGGGCGGGCTCTCTGGTCGCCCCGAGGACCCGCTCACCCGGTGGGCCCCAGAACCCCGCGTTCCACGTCCGGGTGACGTAGGCGATGGTGAGGATCGCCCCGCCGACCGCGATCGTCAGCGCCAATGTCGAGCCCGCGCGGGCAGCGATATCGAGCACCAGCAGCTTGCTGAAAAACCCCGTCAACGGTGGGATGCCCACCAACGCGAGCCCACCGATCAGGAAGGCTCCCGAGAGCACGCGGTCGTGTTCGACGAGGCCGCCAAGGTCCGCCAGCAGCGTCGATCCCGTGGCCGACCGCACCGCACCGGTGACCAGGTAGAGCATCGATTTGGCGAGCCCGTGGTTGACCGTATAGACCAACGCCGCGGTCACACCGAGGACTCGCAGGTCGGGAACCGTCGCGGCTACGGCCAGGGGCAGCAGGATGAACCCGATCTGTGCGATACTCGAGTGAGCGAGCACGCCCTCGAGGTCCGGCTGGGAGACCGCCGCGAACCCGCCAAGCAGCACGCTCGCGCTGGCGGCCACGAACAGGACGGGGCCGAAAAACGAGAGGAACTCTCCACCGCCGACGAACGGCAACGAGACCGGCACGGCCGCGGCGGCAAACACCATGAAGTAGAGCCGGATGATCGCGTAGACGCCGACCTTCTTGACGACGCCGGCGAGCATGGCCGTCACCGGGGCCGGCGCCGCCCGGTAGGCCGCTGGCACCCAGAACTGGAACGGCACGACCCCGGCTTTCAACGCGAACACCGTCAGGAGGATCGCTGCCAGCCCCAACACCGGCGCTGGGTCGATCCCGAACGCCGCAGGATCGGCCAGCCGTCGTGCCATATCTGCCATGTTCAGCGTCCCCGTGGTCGCGTAGAGCCCGCCGATCGCGAGCAACATGACACCACTGCCCAGCAGGTTCAACACCGCGTAGTAGAGTGCCGCCCGCGTCTCGCCAGGGCCGGAGTAGAACACCACCAGCACGTAGCTCGACATGAGCATCACCTCGAACCAGACGAAGAGGTTGAACAGATCACCGGTCAGGAACGACCCTGTCACACCGACCACCATCAGATGGAACAGTGGATGGTAGGCCAGCCGCTGGTCCTCGCGGTCGATCGACCGTATCGAGAAGGCGATCGCGGCCAGGGCGACGACCGCCGTCAGCCCGAGCATCAACAGACTCAGTGCGTCGGCGACGAGGGTGATGCCGAACGGTGCCGGCCAGTCCGAGACCTGATAGACCAGCCGGCCCCCCGCCGAAACCGACGCTGCGAGGTAGAGCACCGCCAGCCCGTAGAGCCCGCTGCCGATGATCGAGAGCCCGCGCTGTGCGGTCGGATAGCCCCGGAGCCCGAGCGTGAGAATCGCCGTCGTCAGCGCGACGAGCAGTGGGCCGACGGGGGCGTTGCCCGCGAGCATGCCCGGCGCCCCGACCTGAGCGATCGCGGTCGGCTCAATCATCGCTGACCTCCTCGGAGGCCGGCGCGCCACTCGCGGCCAGCTCCTCCAGGTCGATGGTGCCGTTTTCCTCGTACAGCCGATAGGTCAACACGAGCGCGAACGCGGTCGTCCCGAACCCGATGACGATCGCGGTCAACACCAGCGCCTGGACGAGCGGGTCGGCGGTCCCCGGGCCGGCGGCCGCGCCGGCGATGACCGGGGCGGTCCCGCTCCCCGTCGGGCCGAAGCCCATCGTGATCAGATAGACGTTCGCCGACTGGGAGATGATGGCGACCCCCCAGACCACCCGCACGAGATCTCGGCGCAGGACCAGGAACGTCCCCACGGCGACCAGGATCCCGAGCGCCACCGCCAGAACGAACTCGGTCATTCGGCGCCCACCACCGAGAGGATCGTCAGCAACGCCCCCACGACGACGAAGTACACACCGAGGTCGAACCACAGGGCACTCGCGATCTCCAGCTCGCCGAACACCGGGACGTGTTCGAGGAAGACGACACCCTGTGAGAGGAAGGGTAGGCCGAGCACCATGGCCGCGAGCCCGGCACCAACGGCCAACGCGAGCCCGACACCGAACGACCGGAGGTAGGTCGCCGGGGGGCCGCGTAAGAGAGCCATCTCCGTGCTCCTGCCGCCACGGACCAACGAGTCCGCGACGCTGTCGGTGCCGTAGACGACGTACAGCAACGCCAGGGCGGTCACGGTCAACACGCCCGCAATGAACCCACCACCGGGCAGGTTGTGCCCCTGGAACAGCAGAGCGATCGACGTCACGACGATCAGGGGGACCACCGTGCGAGCGATCGTCCGTGCGATCACCGTCGTGCGGCCATCAGTCATCGCTACCTCCACCGGCCGCCCCCGACACGGACTCCCCGGAGTCGACCCCCGGCTGGCCACCGACCTCATCCGCCGGCTGTTGCTCGCTGCCCCGACCACGGCCCCGCATCGAGATCAGCACCAACACCGACAGTGCCGCCATCGCGACGACAGCGATCTCGCCGAGGGTGTCGAACGCCCGGAAGTCGACCAGAATGACGTTGACGACGTTACCACCACCACCGGCGTCGAAAAAGAACGCGCCGTGCTCGGCAGGGACCGGCGCCCGCTCCAGAAAGTACCTGTAGATGGGGTCGTCCGGGCGTGCAGCGGTCGCCTGCAGCACCGTCACGAACACCGATACGCCGACGACACCCGCAACCAGGAGATCGCGAATGGCTCTGCCCCGCTCGATCGCCCCGTAGTAGACGGGGAGCCGATCGAGCACGAGCAGGAAGATCACGAGCACGAGCGTCTCGATCACCAGCTGTGTGAGCGCCAGATCGGGCGCGCTCGCAAGCACGTAGAACACGGCGACCATGAAGCCGAGAATCGAGAGCGCCAACACCCCGGCGACGTGGGAGGGGGCACCGACGACCGCGAAGGCACCGACGACCGCAATCAGGACGACGAAGACGATCGGCAGCGCCACGACCACCCCCTCGAACGCCGGTAGCCGGGCGCCGGTCGCCGCGTAGCCCGCCAGCGCCAGTGTCGCGACGCCAAGCAGGTAGGCCTGGGCGTAGGTCCGCAACAGGCCCGTCTGGACGTACCGATCGACCAGGGCACCCCCCGAGCTGAACGCCCCCAGCAGCCGATCGTAGTACCAGTCCGGGCTGGTGACCGAGACGCTGCTCGCCTGCCGTGCGGCAGCGTGCAGTCGCCCGATCCGGGTGTAGGCGCTCGCCCCCAGACCGATCGTCAGCAGACTCATCGCCAGGTACGGCGACGGCTTCAACCCCCAGAGCGAGAGGGTCAGCGAGTGTGGCGTCACCGACGCCGGCAGCGTCGCCACGAACGCCGACTGGACGATCGCGTCGATCGCCAGCTGCGGCATCAGTCCCACGGCCAATGCGACCGTCGCAAGGAGTGTCGGAGGCACCAGCATCGCCAGCGGCGGGCGGTGGATGCGGTCGAGTGCGGCGGGTTTCTCACCCGTGAACAGGGCGAGAAACCGCATCGAGTAGAGGAAGGTGAACACGCTGCCCAGCACCGCGATGGCCGGGTAGAGCCAGAAGAGCCCGCCCTCTGCCGTGCCGACAGCGTAGGCCGCCTCGAACAGCAGCTCCTTGGACCAGAACCCGTTGAACAGCGGGATCCCCGCCATGCCCAACGCCGCGATGGCCGTGACCACCGCGACGAGCGGCATCTCACGACGAAGGCCGCCCAGCTCGCCGATCAGCCGCGTGCCGGCCTCGTGAGCGATGATGCCGGCGACCAGAAACAGCGTCGCCTTGAACAGGGCGTGATTGAGGATGTGAAAGACCGCGGTCTCGGCGCCCAGCTCGGTGCCACTGGCGCCGGCGAACCCGAAGCCTGCGACGATCAACGATAGATGCGAGGCCGTCGAGTATGCCAGCAGCTCCTTGATATCCGTCGCTCCGACGGCCAACACTGCCGTGATGGTCATGGCCACCAGGCCGAGCGTCGCGAACACCAGCATCCAGTCGGGGGTCGGAAGCTCCGGCAGGAACAGTGGCCGCACGCGCCCGAGCAGGTAGACACCCGCCTTGACCATCGTCGCGCTGTGGAGGAACGCAGAGACCGGCGTCGGGGCCGCCATCGCGTCGGGAAGCCAGCCGTGAAAGGGGACCTGTGCGGACTTGGTCACCGCCCCGACCCCAACCAGCACCATCGTCGGCACGAACAGCCCGGCCCCAACCATCGCCTCACGCATCAGATCGGCGTTGTCGATGATCGAGGTCACCACCACGGTCTCGCCGGTCACCGTGACAGCCTCGGTGCCGATCAGCGTGAAGGTCCGGCCGAGCTCCGTGGTCCCGGCGACGTACGCGAGCAACAGAAAGCCGACGAGCATGAACAGGCCGCCGGCGACCGTCAGCACCATCGACTTGCGCGCGGCGTAGCCTGCCGTCTCCTCGCGCTGGTAGTGCCCGATCAGCAGAAACGAGGTGACGGAGGTGAACTCCCAGAACAGAAACAGTGCGATCAGGTCGCCAGCGAGCGCCACGCCCACCATCGACCCCATGAACGCCAGCAGCGTCGCATAGTACTTCGTGAGCGCCGCCTCGCCGTGCATGTAGCCCGCCGAGTACACGAACACGAGCACGCCCACGCCGGTCGCGAGAAACGCGATCAGGAACGACAGCCCGTCGAGATACAGCAGCATCGAGATACCCAGCTCGGGGATCCAGGGGACCAACACCGCCCCTTGGATCCCGTACTGCGTCGCGAGCAGGCCGAACGAGCCCAACGCCACCGCTGCCGCGTAGTAGGCAGTGCGCTCGCCCAGGACGCGGAACACCAGCGGGGTGAACAGCGCCCCCAGAAAGGGCAGGGCGAGCGCTCCGAGAACGATCTCTGGGCTCGGGTACACGTAGCAAGAGACCCGAGGACAGGACTTAGATGTTCTCACATCGGGCAATCCAGCCTCTCGAGCACGACCGGCCCCGGAAGCGTCTGCTCGGCGATGGTCTCGTGCTCCTCGTGGGGAGTCGACGACGTCGACGGTTCCACCATCTTTTACCCACCACATCACCCTAGGTGGGCATGGACCAGCTCGTCGAGTCGTTACGGGAGAGCCCGGTCGTACAGAAAGGCGAGTACCACTACTTCGTCCACCCGATCAGCGACGGCGTGCCGATGCTGGAGCCGGGGCTGCTCCGTGAGGTCGTCATCCGCATCATCCGCAAGGCCGATCTCGAGGACGTCGACAAGATCGTCACGCCACAGGCGATGGGGATCCACATCTCCACAGCGGTCTCGTTGATGACCGATATCCCGCTGGTCGTCATTCGAAAACGGCAGTACGGGCTCGCGGGAGAGGTGGCGCTCTCGCAGGTCACCGGCTACTCGGCGGCCGAGATGTACGTCAACGACGTCTCGGCCGGCGATCGTGTGCTCGTCCTCGACGACGTGCTCTCGACGGGCGGGACGCTCCGTGCGATCACCGGTGCGCTGGGTGAGATCGGTGCCGAGGTGGTCGACGTCGTCGCCGTCATCAAGAAAGAGGACGGGGAGAACAAGCTCGCGGGCAGCGGCCACAGCGCCAAGACGCTTGTCAACGTGCAGATGGAGGAGGACACGGTCGTCATCGTCGATCCGACGGGCGACGATTGAGAGGGGCAAGCCGGTGTCCGACCACTCGGAGCGCTGTCGCTGATTCCTGTCGAATTCCTCAAAGACGGCGGCCAGTAGCGGGAGATGGATTTGAACCATCGGTCTCCGGGTTATGAGCCCGGCGGAATCTCCTGGCTATCCCATCCCGCTAAAGCAGAGTTGACTGACGTGCTGTTTAACAGTTGTGATGACACCGCTGTCGGTGTCTCTTGGCGGTTCAGCGACGCTCGTGAACACGCCAGGTCAGGATCGATTCGGCGACGTAATTGACCAGCATGCCCGCCCCGATACCGGTCAGCGAGGCCACCAACAACCAGCCGTCGACGCCGGCGATCGAGAGCGAGACGAACCCACCCCGATAGACGGCCGAGAACACGACCAGTTGGACGGCGATCCCACCGAGACGGACGGCGTTCGACCGGAGCAAGCGACGGATACGACCGACCCCGCCATCGGCCTTCGCGAACGTATACCGGTCGTTCAGGACGAACATGAGGGCTATTGCGGTCTCGATGCCCAGCAGCTTTGCTACCTCGGGTGCGAGCGCCGGCTGGCCAACCGCCGCGGCGATCGCCACTGCCAGCCCCAGCTCTGCACTGAGCAGGAGGACGGTGTTGTCGCCCACGGCCCCGAGCATCCCGACCGAGACGAACTTGCCGAATCGTGATGCCGACAGCAGTGCCCCGAGCCGGTCGCGTACGGCTGTCATCGGTACGGGCCCACTCACTCACCCGCCTCCTCGACCGCCGTCTGCTCTCGGTCGACCAGCGGAAGCGGGTCCGAGCCGGCCAGCTTCTCGCGGTGGCCGCCGCTCAGCCGACGCGCTCGATGGCGGACCGTCAGCAAGGCCCGCGCCATATCGAGCGAGGTCCGGACCGGGTCGACCACCGAGCCTGGAGCGTCCTCCCACCTGATCGGCACCTCGGTTATCTCCAGGCCCAGTGCCCCGGCGGTCCCGAGTAGCTCGACGTCCCAGGCGAACTCTGCTTCGTACAGATGTGGACGTAACTGCCGCCAGGCGCCGCTCGAGATGGCTTTGGCACCACACTGGTAGTCGTAGAGGCTGGCCTCCAGCAGCTGTCTGGCGGTCCAGGCGAACGCATCGCCGAGCCGACGCCGCGCGAGTGTCTGGTGGCTCGTCACTCGAGACCCCGGGTGGCGTCTGGACCCGGCCGCGATGGCCGCCCGGCCGGTCGCGACGGGCTCGACGATCGCCGCTACCTCGGACGCTGGTGTGCTACCGTCGGCGTCGAGAAACAGCAGCGTGTCGACGTCCGCCGCCAGCGCCTCGAAGCCGGCGGTCACGGCCGCGCCTTTGCCGCGTCTCGACTGGTTGGCGCTGATTCTGACCGCCGGCAGCGCCTCTGCGATCGCTCGGAGGGGCACCTCGTCGGCCCCGTCCAGTTCGACCCGTGCCCTCGTAGGCTCGACCGTCTCACAGACAGCGGTGACGTACTCGACCAACCGGTCGGCGTCGGGCCGGTAGGCGGGAAAGACGACGCCGAGGGTCGGCTGCATGGCTCTCACCAACCCATGGTCGAGGCAAAAACCGTTCGGCTCCCCAGGATACGGCCCACGATTCGCGGGGCGACCGGCGGTGGCACACTCCCGATCGCGCCGCGTCCCCGATGTGTGACAGAAGCGACTTAGGCCGGCGCTGCACTGCAGAGTGCAATGGAGTACGGGCTCGTGCTTACCTGGCTGTTGCTCTACGGCGGGCTGGGGGTCCTGGCACTGCCCATCTGTGCGATGCTGTTCTCGCGGTTTCCGGATCGAGGGGCCGGGCTCGCGATCCCCGTCGCGTTGGCCACCGTCGGCGTCGGAGCGTATCTCGTCGGGCAGATCGCGTTCGGCTGGCCGGCGGCACTCGCCGGCGTGGGGCTGCTGGCCGTCGGCTCGGTGCTGTCGATCCGGCGGCTTCGCGCTCGCTGGCTCGACGCGACGACGATCGAGCCCGCGGTGGTGTTCACGGTGGCGTTTCTGGCCGTCGTCGCGGTGCGGGCGGTCGACCCCGGGGTCCAGCCGCTCGGTGGTGAGAAGTTCCTCGATTACGGGCTGCTCAGGTCGCTCTTGCGGGCGCCCGTGTTGCCCCCGGAGGATATGTGGTTCGCCGGCGAGCCGGTGCAGTACTACTACGGTGGCCAGATGATCGCGGCGGTGCTGGCACGGCTGACGGGGACGGAGGCGGCCTACGCCTACAATCTCGCTCTGGCTGGGTTCTATGCCAGTCTCGTCACGGCCGTCTGGGGGCTGGGCGGGGCCGTGGCCGAGCACCGCGCCATCCCACGACGCCGGGCCGCGGGGCTGAGCCTCTTTCTCGTCGGCGTCGCCGGGAATCTCCACACCGCAGGGCAGACAGTCCTCTGGCTGCTCCCAGACGGGCTCGTGAGACCGCTGGCCGCCGTCCTCGGGGTGGGGGAGCCGTCGGTGAGCTGGGCCCCCGGGCAGTTCTCCTACTGGTCGGCCAGCCGGGTGGTCCCGCTTCGGCCGGCCGACCCCGACTCGATATCGCTGATCACGGAGTTTCCTGCCTTCGCCTGGCTCAACGGCGATCTACACGCCCACATGATCAGTCCGACATTTCTGGTGGTGGTGATGGGGCTCTGCCTGGCTTACTGGCAGACCCCCCGCGAGGCGATCAGCCGGCGTCGAATGCTCGTTGGAGGTGCAATCCCGCCGGTGGCCGGGCTCATCGGCATCGTGAACACGTGGTCGCTGCCGACGGCGCTGGGCCTGGTCTGGCTCACGCTCGCCTTCGGCCCGGGCGAGCCGCTGGATCTACTGCCGACGGGGTTGGGGCGGGTCGGCCGGCGGCTCACTCCCGACGGTGGGGTGCCCACCGGCCTCGGCCGCGGGATTCGCCGGGAGCTGAGACAGACCGGTGGCGCGGGCCTGGTGACGCTGGGGGTCGCCCTGGTGGCTGTGGTATGGTCGGGCCCGTTCTGGCTCGGGACCGCCTCTGGCCGTGCGATCGGAATCCTCTCGCTGGCCGAGCGCAGCCCGGGGGGTGCGCTGTTGCTCGTCCACGGAGGGTTTCTCGTCGTGTTCGGAGCGGCGCTGGCCGGCCGGGTACGTGCCCGGCTGGAGCGGCCCGTGCTTGCAGCGCTCGTCGCCGTCGGGAGCGGGGCGCTGCTCTGGGAGCTACTCGGGGCCGGCCTCGCGCTCACACTGCCGGTGCTCGGGGTGGCCTGGTTTCTCGGGCGGCGGTCCCGGCGCCCGAGCTTCGAGCTGGTGTTGGTGATCGGCGGGCTCGGCCTCGTCGCGCTGGTGGAGCTGGTGTACGTCGCCGAAGAGGCTGGCCCTGGCCGCCTGAACACGCTGTTCAAGCTGTACGCACAGGTGTGGGTCATCTGGTCGGTCGCGGCCGGTGTGATGCTGGCCGAGCTGATAGGTCAACACACGGGGCTCTCGGGGACGGTCACGCGTGTTCGCCTCCGCGGCGCGGGTCGGGTGCTACTGGCACTCGTGGTGGTACTCTCGATGGGCAGCTACGCGGCCTTCGCGCTCCCCCAGCACTTCGATCGAGCCAGCCCGACCACCGACGTGCAGGGGCCCACCCTGGACGCGGAGGCCTTCATCGCCATCGAACATCCGGAGGAGGCGGCGGCGATCGCCTGGGTGAGCGAGCTTGAGGGCACCCCGACGCTGGTGACGGCAGCCCCCGGCGGCTACCGCTGGCAGCCCGAGGACGGGCAGGGTGCCTCGGCGGCTGCCTCGCTGACGGGCGTGCCGACGGTCGCCGGCTGGTCTCACGAACGCGGGTATCGCGGGGCCGAGCCGTATGCCAAGCGTGTTGCGGCCGTCGAGACGATCTACACCGGCTCGCAACAGCATCAGAACACGCTGCTGGCACGATACGACGTCGCCTACGTCTACGTCGGGCCCGCCGAACGATCGCGATACGGGACGCTGACGATAGAGCGCAACCCGGCGCTGGGCCCGGCCGCCAGCTTCGAGACGGTGACGATCTACCGGGTCGACCGATCGGCGCTCGATTGACATCCTCCCCGTCGTAAAGGGCGAGGATTCCCGACCGCGTTGGGATATTAAGATTCGCGGCTCACGACCTGTTCTCGTGGGGCGAAACAGCCCTCACTACGGTCGAACAGGTGAACC
>ERZ1034517.9-NODE-9-length-94982-cov-23.170584_pt1 | contig 94982 bp, 104 predicted proteins | sample MGYA00520599_ERZ1034517 | MGnify/ENA primary metagenome ERZ1034517 (study PRJEB33760, sample SAMEA4777701) | hypersaline lake metagenome | biome: hypersaline environment; feature: brines | place: Spain | collected 2012-08 | depth 0 m ...
GTCACCTCAGGTGCGGCCATCCCCGTCTACGGGGACGCGTGATCAGCCGAACAGCTCGCGGACCTGAGCGGCGAAGCGGACCGCCCGGATCATCACATTCTGGACGGTGCCGTTGGCCTGCAGCTGAACTGATCCCTCGGTGAAGGCCGTGGTGCCGACGCTGACAGGGTCATCTGCGGCCAGGATGGCGTCCATCGTTGGTCGATCGGTCGCGACCACATAGGTGCCCTCGCCCCGCTCGACTGTGTCCGCCTCGTTGTAATCGGTGATCTTCCCGTCAACACCCATCTCGAATCGGTACACACTCGGAACCGATGACGCGGACTCGGTCGCGAAGAGGTCACCTGGGACATCATCCGCCTCCGGATAGATGGAGAGATACACCACATCCGCGTCGACAGCAGCCTCGAGCCACTCGGGGACCTGCTCGACGTTGGCGTTGTACCCATCCACCAGGGTGTCGATGGACTGCCCAGTCGGCGGCGTGTAGGTGGCCTGTGCACTGACGCCTCCGACGGCCCCAATTAGCAACACTAGCGCAACGAACAATCCCTTTCTCATATCCCTCGTTGGCCATCTACGAAACTAAACGTGGCGGCCAGGTGTTTCTGAACGATTGAGATGGAAGGAACCGACGCTACCCGCTGGGTGCCGGACGTTCGCGCTACCAGCCTCCCACTGATGCACCCGATCGCGGTCAGATACCTCCGAGTGCTAGAACAGCAGTAATCATTGAGCGGCTCAGTCGTGTATGAACGAGCGCTCCTGCACAGACCGCATCCCACGGACCTGCTCGAGGTAGCTGCTGCGTGCGAGCTTCTGCTCGTTGGCACCAGCGATCGCCTCCTGCGCATCGGGATCGGTGAGGATGTCGATCACGGTCGCAGCGGTGAGCTTCGCGGGGACCAGCAACGCCATCTCCGCATCGACGACCTCGAAGTCACGCGCATGGATCGCACCCCGGTAGCCGCCGGTCCACGGATGGATGCCTGCGACGACCTGTGTGATGTCACCCATGTCCGTCGAGCCACTCAGGTGTGATCCACCCGCTTGAACGGCATCGGGGCCGAGGAGCTCCCGTGCGTTTGCGTCATACGCGGAGACCATCGTCGGGTCGGAGCGCAGTGGCATGTACCCCGGGTGATCCTCGATGGTCACCGTCGCGCCCACACCCATCGCCCCCGCGGTGAGCGCACGGTTCGTCGCCGCATTCGCACGGGTGATCGCCTCCACGTCACGTGCGCGGACGTACGACTCCAGCCGCGCGGTGGCGGGGACCACGTTCACACCCTCACCCCCAGCGGTCATGATCGGATGCACCCGTACGTGGTCCTCATCAGCGAAGGTCTCCCGATTCGCATGCACCGCAGAGAGCCCCAGCATCGCGGCGTTCAGCGCGTTCACCCCCTCTTCGGGGGCAGCCCCCGCATGCGCCTCCTCACCGTGGTAGGTCACGAACTTGCCGACAAATCCGTTCGTCGAGAAGTCGCTCGTCACCACGCGGTCTGGGGTGTCACTCCCCGCATGCATCATCAACGCCGCATCCCAATGGTCGGTGTGCCCCCGTCTGATCAGCTCCTGCTTCCCACCGAAGAACTCGATGTCACCCGCCTCGTGCAACTCCCGACGGAACGAGAGGTCGAGGTACTCCTCCGCCGGCACAGCCACGTACTCGACGGTCCCCCCGAGATGATCGGTGATCCCATTGCCGCTCAGACCGATGGCCGCACCCACCAGCTGTGCGAGCTGTGCATGGTGGCCGCAAGCGTGGACGGCGCCGGTGGTGGCATCCGCCTTCGGATGATCCGGGTTGATCAGTGCATCGAGCTCGCCAAGGACCGCGACCGTGAATGCGTCGGGGTCTCCATCGGTGGCTCGTGCTCCCGTGACCGCAAGCGGCGTCTCCACCGCTAAATCGAGCGCCTCGAACTCCGCGATGACACGCTCGGTGGTCCGCGTCTCTTTGAACCCGAGCTCGGGGTGGGCCTCGACATCCCGAGCGAACGCCATGATATGGTCTGCGGCTGCGTCAATCGCCTCCCATGCGGTCGCCTTCAGATCGGCTGCGTCCACCATGGTTCGTCCTCATCCGGCAGCTGCATGACGGTACCGACCGGGCCACAGAAAATGAGTGTCATAATCCAAAATCTGCAGGCAATATCATCCCATCTGCCGAGAGGTTGCGATGAACTGTTTCCACATGCTCGAGATGCGCAATCAATATCGAGGGTGATACTCGTGAAACCGCCAATCCGTCTATGCCACCGTGCAGATGGTCCTCTCTCCCCAATCATAATTATTATACAGGTGGTACAGAATCGGAGCAGTGTGGTAACACATGGCAACTGAAGACCCCGGTAACAGTAGTACCGACCAGGGGAGCAATGGTGAGCAGTGGGACCCGATCCGGACAGCCGGCCGGTGGGATGTTCATCTCAAAGCGCATCTCGCCGTCTTACTCGTCGTCATCGCCTCCGAGGCCATCGGCATCCTATCATATCCGGTGGGACCCGGACAGGTTGTGCTGCTGCCGCTGCTGTATGCGGTCATCTTCGGCACACTCATCGGATTCCGGGCGCTCGGCGCGGTCATCGACCCGCTCCGACAGCTCGTGCCCGAATCGACGAGCAAGGTCGCGACCCCGATGATCGTGATCGCGCTCATGCCGTTGGGCGTCAAATATGGCACGCTGGTGGCACCAAACTTCTATGAGATCATCGGCGCTGGCCCGGCCTTCCTCGCACAAGAGCTGGGGAACCTCGGGACGATCTTCCTCGCGCTGCCGATCGCGCTGCTGCTCGGACTGAAGCGGGAGGCGATCGGCGCTGCGGTGTCAATCGCGCGGGAGCCGACCCTAGGCATCATCTCGGACCTGTACGGACCGGACTCGCCCGAGGGGATCGGGGTCCTGGGGACGTATCTGACGGGCACCCTGCTCGGGACCATCTTCTTCGGCCTCCTGGGCGGCCTCGCACCGATCACCGGGCTGCACCCACAGGCGCTCGCGATGGCCTGTGGGATGGGCTCTGGCAGCATGATGACGGCATGCTCAGCCTCCCTTGCGGAGGTTGCCGTCGGCATCTCCCCTGACCAGGTGCTCGCATACGCCGCGACGAGCAACCTCCTGACAGGCCTCACGGGCCTGTATGTGGTGCTCTTCGTCGCACTGCCGCTGGTGAACAAGCTCTATGATGTGCTCGGTGAGCGGCTGGGGGGTGTCGCCTGATGGACCGTGGCACCTTCCTCATCCAGAGCCTGCAGATGCTCCTAATCGTGGGGGCCATCACCCTCGTCGGGAACACCGTGGGGTACGACTTCGGGATCATCGAGTCGATCCCGGGGATGGTCATGATCATCGCGATCGGCATCGTCTCACTCGTCGCGTCACGGGAGATCCCGCTTCGACTACCCGCCTTCGCGTATGCGATCTTCATCGCAACGCTGCTGGCGCTGCCGTTCTCCCCCACGCAGGAGGTCTTCCTCCAGTACACGGACAAGATCTCATTCCTCGCGACAGCGACGCCGATCTTGGCGTACGCGGGATTGTCGGTCTCACTGCAGATGGACCGCCTCAAGCAGGTCGGCTGGAAGCTGGTCGTCGTCGCGGTCTTCGTCTTCTTCGGGACCTACTTCGGCTCGGCGATCATCGCGCAGTTGGTCCTGATGTGGCAGGGTCTGATCTGATCAGGCCATCGCCGCATCGACCACCATTTCTTCGAGAAACGCCTCTAGTGCTGCTGCGGCCGTCTGCACCGAGGATGCACGGACGTACTCATCCTTCGAGTGCGCGATCGGTGTCTCTCCGTCGGCGATCTGCCCCGGCCCGAAGACGATGGTCGGCATCAGCGGGTCGAAGAAGGCTGCCTCTGTGGCCGCTGGGAAGCTGTGCACCGCCACCGGTTCATCCCGCACCGCCGATGCGGTCTGCTGCATCACTCGGACGTAGCGGTGGTCGTGGCTCGTCTTGAACGGACCCAGCCGCGCACCCGGGGGGTACATGTCGATGGTCACAGGGCATGCACTTGCAGCTAGCGCATCTGCGATGCGTTCCTGTACGGATGCCTCTGTTTCACCCGGGATGGGGCGGTAATCCACGACGAGTGTGGCACTATCGGGCACCTGGTTCGCCCGCTCGCCGGCGGTGATGATCGTCGGGGTCGCCGAGTTCGCCCCCACGGTCACATCGGTCATCGGCTCAAGTGCACCGATGCGCTGGACCGCAGCAGCAGCACACACGGTCGCATTGAGGCCACTCTCTGGGGTCCCCCCATGAGCGGCCCTGCCTTCGAACTCGATCTGGATGTCAAAGTGTCCCCGCGCGGACGGGCACAGGTCCAAGCCGGTCGGTTCCCCCACGACCGCGAGGTCCGCAGGATGGCCATCTGCGAGGTACTCTGCGAGCCCAAGGTTGACCGTCTCCTCATCTGGTGAGATGACGAGCTCGATGCACCCCGTAGTGGGTTTCGTCGCTACGAATGCACTGAGCATGGGCGTCAGACAGCCCTTGGCGTCGCATGCACCACGGCCGGTGATGATGTCACCATCCTGTTCAGGTGGAATATGCGGGGGGACCACATCCATATGTGAGTTGAGCACGACGTGAGGCCCGGCTGCTGGATCGCCACGTCGTGCGACCACGCATCCGGATGGGTCGACTGTAGCACCCGGGATGATGTCGACGAGATGGTCGCGGATCGTGTCTACGGAGTCATGGCTCTCGATCGCCATCAGGTCGAGCAGGGTTGCGACGGCGTCCATGGTCACTGCGGACACGGGACACACTTGAAAATTCGCACTCTGAGGTTTCGATATGAATGTCCAGTCATTCGAAACAAGTATGATGCAGCTACTCTTGTGTGTGGCATGGATGTGAATGGTCCTGTCAGCACCACAGCACGGTCATTACGGCTGTTGTCGTACATCGACATCCACGGGCCGACGCCCATTGGGCCGATCTGCCGCGACCTCGAGCTGTCCCGTTCCACGGCACATCAGCATATCAACACGCTCCTGGCTGCAGGCCTGATCGACCGACGGGGGGGCGACTACGTGTTGGGGTTCCATCTGTACCATCTCGGAGAACGGGCCCGCCGGCAGGTGACAGGGTACCCCGAGGTCGTCCGCACCGTTCGACAGCTTGCGGATACGCATGAGCTTGAGGTCGACTTCTCGGTACAGGCTGGCACGGAGATGGTGGTAATCGCCGATGAGATGGGCGGCAGCTCCCGGCTGGGGTTCCAGTTGGGCGAGGTCTTTCCGATCCACGCCTGTGCTTCTGGGAAAGCGATCTTAGCGATGTTGCCACCGGCGGAACGTGAATCCCTTGTGGGGTCGGGTCCGCTGGATGCGGTGACCGAGGATTCGCTGACCGATATCGATGCACTCGAGGATGACCTACAGCGCACGCGCGAGCGGAACTATGCGGTCAACCGGGGGGAGTCCAACCCGGGGATCATCTCTGTTGCAGCGGTCGTCCGGGACCCTCTTGATGAGCCCATCGGCGCACTCGCGATCAGCGATGCAGTCTATCGGGCACCGTCCACTGAACGGATGGGGGAGTGGCTGCTCCGGGCGGCCGTGGACCTGGAGGACGCGATTAGCACCGCAGAGATGACAACAATATAGATGTATTGGCATATGTATGTCCGATTCTGACGTATTGGGCACCTCCACGTCTCTCGACGTGCCCAGGAGGCGGGTTTTTTGCCCCCAGTACCGGTAATCTCCGTATGGACATCGCCAGTGTCGAGCAGGTCGATTCAGAGGTCGGGGACGCGCTTGCACAGCAGTTGGCGTATCAGCGCGATACGGTGACGCTGGTCGCCAGTGCGAATTACCTCTCTCCCGCTGTGCTTGCCGCACAGGGGTCGACGCTCGCGAGTGAGCGCGCTGAGGGGTACCCCGGGGCCCGCTACTTTGCGGGGACCGAGCAGATCGATCGGGTCGAGACCGCAGCGATCGAGCGCGCACAGCGGCTCTTCGATGCCCCGCATGCGAATGTGCAACCCCATTCGGGGACGTCGGCGAACATGGGCGTGTACGTCGGTGTGCTCGACCCAGGGGATACGATCCTGTCGCTGCAGCTCGACCATGGAGGCCATCTCAGTCACGGTCATCATGTCAACTTCGCGGGGCAGTACTACACGATCGAGCAGTATGGTGTCGACCTCGACAGTGGTGTCATCGACTACGATGCACTCGCCGAGACTGCGCGTGCGGTCGAGCCTGACCTGATCGTCACCGGGTTCAGCGCCTATCCGCGAACCGTCGACTGGGCTCGTGTGGGTACCATCGCACGCGAGGTCGATGCGTATCATCTGGCGGATGTCGCACACACCACCGGACTGATCGCAGGGGGGGTCCATCCCAACCCCATCGATCATGCGGACTTCGTGACCGGGTCAACACACAAGAGCCTCCGAGCGGGCCGTGGCGGGATGATCCTCTGTCAGCAGGAGCATGCAGATGCGATCGACAGGGGGGTGTTCCCCGGTGCGCAGGGCGACCCCCTCATGCACAACATCGCGGGGAAGGCCGTGGGATTCGCCGAGGCCCTCGAGCCCGGCTTCACACGGTATGCTGCGTCGGTCATCGAGAATGCCGCGGTACTCGCGAGGACCCTGCGTGTGGCTGGGTTCGACCTCGTCAGTGGGGGAACAGATACCCATCTCATCCTCATCGATCTCCAGCACACCCATCCGGAGCTGACAGGCAAAGACGCAGAGACAGCACTCGAGGAGGCTGGAATCGTGCTGAATGCGAACCCCATCCCCGGCGACCCGCGCCCTCCGAGACTCACCAGCGGCATCCGGATCGGGACAGCGGCGGTGACCACGCGTGGACTGGGCACAGACCAGATGGCGCGCATCGGCAGGCTGATCGCCGACCGGTTGGCTGCACCGTCTGATGATGCGGTCGCTGAGGAGATCGCGACCGCAGTGACCAGCATCTGTGATGCCTTCCCCCTCTATCCAGAGTTGGACGGCTGAGGGATGACCCCATGGCCCGGGCCATCCGGGCGGATGGCCGGGCCACCGGGGCTATCGACCACATCGGCTTCGAGCAACTGGTTACCATCGAGATCGACATGGACGAACCCCCCGACACCAGCGACGAGATGGGCGCTGGTGTGGATGCCGATGGCCGACTCCAGCATGCACCCGATCATCACATCGACACCGCCTGCCGCAGCGACCGCGGCGATATCCACCGCACCGATGAGCCCCGCCTTCGCTAGCTTGATGTTGATGATGTCCGCCGCTCCCGCGCTGATCACGGTGTGTGCATCGGCAGGTGAGAAGACGGACTCATCGACAGCAATCGGGACAGAGAGCTGCTCCCGCAGGCGTCGCAGGCCCGACAAGTCGTCTGCCGGCAACGGCTGCTCGAGCAGCCGCAGTTCGATACCCCGTGCGTCGAGCCCCCGCATGAACGCGCGTGTCCCATCCCCTGTCCACCCCTGGTTCGCATCGACCGTCAGGGTCGCGCCCGGCGCCGCTGCAGCGACCGCTTCCACCCGTGCGAGATCCGCATCGACGTCCCCACCGGTCTTGATCTTCAGCTGATCGAATCCTGCCTCTGTCGCTGCCCGCGCACGCACCTCCGCGACGGTGGGATCGACGATGGGGATGGTCATATCCGTACGTACCGGCCGTGGTGGGCCACCGAGGTACGCAGCCATCGGGATCGACCAGTTGCGGCAGATGAGGTCGACGAGGGCGGTCTCAAGTGCATGGATCGCGGAGACGTTTGCCGCCGGATGTGCCCACATGCGACGGTGATGTGACCGGATCTCCGTGGGGTCCGCTCGGTCGAGGAGCTCCGCGAGGGCCTCTGCAGCCACAACAGCTGCGTCGATATCATGCCCCACGACGTGCGGAACTGGTGCCGCCTCTCCGACGCCCATCGTGCCAGAATCATCGGTGACCACCACGCGCATGACGTCGGCGGTGTCTTGTGTGCCCGTCGAGATGGTGAAGGGTTCTGACAGTGGGTAGCTGACCCGCCCTACCGTCACGCTGTGGACCTGCGTCATAGCGCCGCCAGCAGATGCTCGAGGAGCTGTGCGGTCCCGCCCGTCTCCATGATGTTTGCTGCAGGGAGCCCGAACGCCGCTTCGGCCGCAGCGGGCTCCCCCCACGTGGAGATCGCCGCCACCGTGGTCGCACCCATCTGCTCGATCGCTGCGAGCTCGGCGGTCGCCGGTGGCATGTCATAGCGGTCGAAGTGAGTGCGGGTCTCACGGCTGGGGTCATCAGCCAGGACGACCGCATCAGGACTCGACCCATGGAGGACCGCGAGCGTGACCGGTCCGTATGCAGGATGGAGCAACGCCGCTTGTCCCTCGACGAACACCAGCTCGTGTGATGCGCCCACCTCTGTCACGAGGTCTTCTAGCACCCCCGGGGTGAAGTCTGCGGGGACGCGGTCGATGACCACCCCGGCATGTGCACCCAACATGATGCCGGTTTGCCCCGTGGCCACCCAGGCCGCATCGAGCCCTGCTTCGCAGGCCGCCTGATACAGTTCGACCGTTGTTGTCCGTTTGCCAACCGCGCAGTCGGTCCCCATCACTGTCACCACAGTGGCAGTCACATCGGCGATGCGGCCATCAGCGACTCTGAGGTCGTCCACACTCGGGGGGCGACGCACATCGATGATCTCGACGCCAGCTGCTACTGCGAGCTCTCGCCAGTGTGGGTCGGCCCCCAGGAACCGATGGAGCCCGGAGATGACATCGCACCCACCGTGCATGGCCGTCTCGATCGGTCCGACCCACGATCGGGGGAGCGTGCCACCTGCAGGTGCCACCCCCAACAGCAGGACATCTGGATCGGTATCCAACGCTGCATCCACGCTCGCGACCACCGGGATCGCAGGCAGCTCATCTCCCGCGAGGATCTCATCGGTGCTCGCACCCGCCTGTGTGGAGTCGATGATCGCCGTGATCTCGAAGAGGTCGCTGTGCTGGATCAGGCCATGGGCAGTCTTGCCATCGGGCGTACCCAGTGAGCCCTCTGCGAGCACCACCGCCGGCGTCCCCGGTGCATACCGCTCACGGAGCCTCATGGATCCACCCCGACGATGTCGACCCCAGTGTGGTGTGTGAGGTCGATCCCGCTCACCGCGAGCTGGGCGGCGGCGACGTCCTGGATGGCCAGCCCGGTCGAGTCGAAGACAGTCGGTCCGCCGCCTGCAGGGAGGTCCACGCTCCCGTCGATGACGGCTGTGAGCGTGCCGGCGATGTCCGCAGGGGTGATCTCCCCGGCGGTGAGTGGGACGTTCACCTCTCCCGAATGGTGTGCCTGTTCAGGGTCGTCGATGATGACCGTCGCGTCATGCAACAGCTGTGGGTCCAGCTCCTGCTTACCAGGAGCGTCAGCGCCCATCGCGTTGATGTGCGTCCCATGCCCGATTGCCTCCCGCGGGACGATCGGTGAGCGGACAGGCGTAATCGTCGAGCACACATCGCATTCGACCGCCTCCTCGATACCCCCCACACGGGTCGCGGCAAAGTCATGCAGCTCCGCAGCCACGGTGGCTGCTCGGTCGGCATCCTTGTCAGCGATGACGATCTCATCGATGGAGCGGACCGTGGTGACGGCCTCTGCCTGTGCGGCGGCCTGCGCCCCTGCACCAACGATACCGAACGTTGCCGCGTCCGGACTGGCGAGGTGATCAGTCGCGACACCAGCGGCCGCACCAGTGCGTCGCATCGTCAGCTCCGTCCCATCCATCACAGCGAGAGGGAATCCCGTCTCGGGGTCGGCGTAGATGTACACGCCCATGACCGAGGGGTACTGATCTGAGTCAGCATTGTCGGGATGGACGTTCACCCATTTGAGCCCCGCGGCCGGACCACGGTCCGTCCGCAGATACGCTGGCATCGCCCTGAAGTCCCCGTTGAACTCTGGGAGCTCCAGATACGTCTTCGCGGGCATCTGTGCGTCCTCGCTCCCATAGCGTCGATACGCCTCTTCGATGGCGGGAATCAGCTGGTGCATGGGCGTCGCTGCGCGCACCTCCGGCCCTGAAATGAGGGCAGTCTCCATACACAGCAACCGGGGAACTTCGTCAAAGGTCTTGCCCATGGCTGTATCCTGGTTCGTGCCCACCGACTGCCGATCGATGAGGATGCAATCACAAATATCCGTAAATAATCACCGTATGTCCCAGAGTATATGCATATTAGCCATATTGCTACTGTTATTGCGCGTCTATATTGAGCAGAACCATTTCTAGTATACAATATATCTTTATGAGTCTATTTTACGGCAGTATGATTCTAAGTTGATTCCCAATGAGGAGACGAGAAGCACATCCGGTTGGAGAACAGATATATCAATAAGCGGCCTAAACGATACCATGCAAAGACGTACTTTGTTGTTCGCAGCGACCGTGGCATTGACCGGAGGACTGGCGGGATGTGCGGGACCGGCAGAGGACAGCTCGCCGACGGAGGAGGAGGATGACGCCTCCGAGGGTCGAGACGGCATCTACTGATTGCTCCGGAGCACTCTGCACCGTAGCGTTTTGTCTCCGCATGCCCCAGCGACGCTGTGAGCCGATATGATGCGGTGGTCTTCGATCTGGACGATACCATCTGTCGCCGCATGACGGACCCTGATGAGGGCTATGCGGCGGCTTTCGAGACACTCGAACTCGACCCGTTCGGCTCTCCGAGTGCCCTCTGGCGCGAACTTGACGGCGATCCCGACCCTGACGATCATATCGGCTACCTCGGCGTGGGCTTCGCGCGACTGGCCGCACAGCATGGCCGCCGCGATGTCGACCCAATCGACCTCGCAGAGGCGTTTTACGCCGGCATCGACCATGGGGCGGTCGAGTACACGGATGGGGCGGAGGATGCCATCGAAGTCGCCGAAGCACACGGTCCGGTGGGTCTGATCACCAACGGACCGTCGCACCGGCAGGCGGCGAAGCTGCAGACGCTACAGCTCGCCGAGCGCCTCGACAGCATCGTCTACGCGGGGGATCTGCCCCGTCGCAAACCCCATGCTGATCCCTTCGAGACGGTCATCGACGTCTTGGGTGTGGAGACCGGTCGTACGCTGTATGTTGGCAACTCGCTCCGGTACGACGTGGCGGGCGCGCACAATGCGGGGCTCGCATCCGCCTGGTACGACCCTGAACAGGGCGACCCCGACCCGTACAGTCCGGACCACATCCTCAGGGACCTCCGTGAGCTGAGTGGGCTCTTACGATGACAGAACCGGTGCTGCCCATCGACCGGATCGTCGCCGAGGTGCGCCCTGATGGGGAGATCGACCGGGTCAGGCCGATCGCCCATGGCGGTCGTAGGGAGACGCTGGAGGTCCAGTTCCGCAACTGGCCGAGCATCATCGTGCAGGGTGCAGGTTCGCTGGACGCAGCCGAGACAGAACGTGCACTGCTAACGCTCCTCGATCGGGAGACCTCGATACCCACGGCTCCCCCGATCCGGGCGGGGCAGGTCGACGCGCAGCCGTGGATCGTCACCGATGCGATCGATGGGACCGACCTCCACGGTGAGTTCACGGAGAGATCGACCCTGGTTCAGAACAGACTTGTCCGTCAGTTCGGGGCGGTCCTCGGGGAGGTCCACGCCCTGTGGGAATCACCGCACCACGGCCCGGTCCTTGCGGATGATGCAGGTGACCTGTACGTCGGTGACCCCGCGTCTTGGACGACGTACTTCGGTGCGTATGCCACGCACCATCTGAGCCGGCTTCCGGCAGCTTTCGACGACCTCCGGGTGGCGATCGCGGATGCGGTGATCGCGGTGCCGGAGGCCTCGGGACCAGCACGCCTGTTCCCCTGGGACCTCCGGCCGGGGAATGCACTGTGTGTGGGCGATACCCTGACGGCGATCATCGACTGGGAGGATCCCATCGCGACAGCACCCGCGCTGGCGGTGGCGAAAGCCGAGTACGGCATCGCTCGCTGGTACGTGGACATCGAGCGTGGGTCGGAGCTCATCGAACGCCTCCACGCAGGGTATCGGTCGGTCCGCTCACTCCCCACGGTCGACCCGGTACATCGGATCGCGACGGCGATGGATGCCGCGGTCGACTCGCATGGGATGGTGACGAACCCGGGGTACCCACCGATGTCCGACTCGGACGCTGTGGCGTTCCACCATGGGCTGCTCGAGCGCTTCCTCGCTGCGACCTAAGCACCTGCACAATCGGTCGCTTTAGGTCACGGGCATCGCCTGTTGGTCTATGGAGTCCCCCGGGGCCCTCGCAGAGATCATGCGGCTCCGCAACAGCCTCGGAGCCACCGTCCTCACCGCGACCGGTGCGGTCGTCGCAGGGGGCATCGCGGTGACCCCCGCAGTTGGCGCTGCGATGGTGGCGACGGTCGCGGCGACGAGTGCGGGCAACGTGATCAACGATATCATCGATCGCCCGATCGACCTGGTGAACCGTCCGGACCGACCGCTGCCACGAGGAGCAGTGTCGTCCACGGAGGCACGCGTGCTGGGTGGAGCGCTCGTGGTCATCGCGCTGATGGCAACGCTGATGTTGCCATCGCTGGCGATCGGCATCGCCGCGATGAACCTGGTGCTGTTGGGGACGTACACCCAGTGGTTCAAGGGGCGGGTGCTGATCGGCAATCTGCTCGTGGGGTGGCTCACGGGGTCAACGGTGCTGTTCGGCGCCGCAGCAGTGGGGACTGTCGGTCCGGTCATCCTGGTGTTGTGTGCGATGGTGATCGGCGCGACCGTGTCGCGCGAGCTCATCAAGGATGTCGAGGACGCCGCGGGCGACGCGGCCGAGGGCCTGCAGACGGCCGCGATCGTCTGGGGGCGACGCCGGGCAGTGCAGGCGGCGATGGCGGCTGCGATTCTGAGCGTGGCGCTCTCTGCTGGACCTGTCGTACTCGGTGTGTACGGGATTGCGTATCTGGTCATCATCGTGATCGCAGACGGCCTCCTCCTGCGAGCGGTCTGGCAGGCCCGTACTGATGCCCGGAGGGCACAGGAGGCGCTGAAACGTGCGATGTACATCGCGATGGGCGCTTTCCTGCTGCCAGTGGCGATGGCTGCGATCTGAGCGGTCGACGGCAGGGTTTCATATTGGATGCTTGCGCATCTGCTCGCGATGGGAACGTCCGCAGCAGGGCCGATTGCCGACCGCTACACACACCCGATCGCGGAGGTCTTCACAGCGATCGCCGCGGTGGCCCCACAGATTCGGGCTGGGCTGCCCTCTCGGCGGCGCTACCTGGATGAGAGCAACCCGTCGGGGGAGATGCAGCTCGCAGCGGACGTGTTCGCCGACGACCTGTTGTGTGCAGCTGTCGGCGACGTCGAGGGGGTGGGCTGGTACGGCTCGGAGGAGCGCCCGTCACACATCGACGTCGGTCCTGCAGAGCTGACGGTCTGTGTCGACCCACTCGATGGGTCGACGAACCTCAAGCCGAACGCCGCCATGGGGACGGTCGTCTCCGTCTACGCCAGCCCACGCTGCCATGCTGCTGACCTCGAAGCAGCCGGCTACGTCCTCTATGGGCCGATCTTGACGATGGTCACGGCCGTCGATGGGGAGGTGACCGAATGGCTGCTCGATGGCGATGAGCCGGTGAGTCCACTGCGCGAGGAGATCGCACTGCCAAGTGAGCCACTGGTGTATGGGTTCGGGGGGCGGGTGCATGACTGGACGCCGTGGTTCACCGCATATGTGCGGTCGATCGAGCATGATAGCCGTCTGAAGCTGCGGTACGGTGGGGCGATGATCGGTGACGTGAATCAGGTGCTGACATACGGCGGTATCTTCGGGTATCCCATGCTCGTCGATGCACCGCACGGGAAGCTTCGGAGTGTGTTCGAGGCGATCCCCGTCGGCGCGATCATTGAGGCAGCCGGTGGCCGCTCATCGGATGGAGCCCGGTCGCTACTGCGGTTGAAGCCCGACGAACTGCACGCCCGGACGCCGGTGTTCGTTGGCGATGCAGGCCTCATCGGAGCGCTCGAGGCGAAGCTCGCTGAGGCGGGCCGGCAGGATTAAACACCGGCTGACCCCGTCTGGAGGCATGCCCGCGGATGTCGACCCGTCTACCAGCCTCCGCTCGCAGATTGCTGTGGCTGCTGAGCAGCTCTCACTGCCTGCGGGGGTGCTCGAACGCCTGTCCGTGCCCGAGCGCATCCTGGAGTTCCACCTGGACATCCGGATGGATGATGGGAGCCTCCGGACGTTTCCCGCATTCCGCGTGCAGTACAACGGTGCACGGGGGCCGTACAAGGGTGGGCTCCGGTTCCATCCTGGTGTCACCCGCGAGGAGGTGACCGCACTCGCAGGGTGGATGAGCATCAAGAACGCGGTGATCGATGTGCCGTACGGTGGCGGCAAGGGTGGCATCGCAGTCGATCCCCAGGAGCTGTCGACCGCGGAGCTCGAGCGCTTGACACGCGCATACGCGACCGCGCTCGCTCCGAACTTCGGTCCCGATCTGGACATCCCCGCACCAGATGTGAACACCTCCTCTCGGGAGATGGACTGGATCTGTGATACCTACCAGACGATCGTTGGTGCGTCGGTCCCGGGCTGCGTCACGGGCAAATCCCTCGCGATGGGGGGCTCTCCCGGTCGAGTGGTCGCGACCGGACGATCGACGAAGCTGGCGACAGAGGCGATGGTCGACCACCTGGGGCGTTCACTCGATGAGCAGTCGGTGGCCATCCAGGGGTTCGGCAACGTGGGGTCCATCGCTGCGCGATTGCTCGATGCTGCGGGGGCGGACATCATCGCGGTCTCAGACTCCAGCGGGGGCATCATGGATGAGGGGGGTCTCGATGTCGGCGCGGCGATCGCGACGAAGGATGCCACCGGGTCGGTCGGTGACCTCGAGGGGGTGACGGAGATCGACAACCGTGCGTTGCTGACGCTCGATGTGGATGTGCTCATCCCTGCAGCGTTGGAGAACGCTATCGATGGGGACATCGCAGAGCAGCTGCAGGCCGACATCATCGTCGAGGCAGCGAACGGCCCCTTGACACCGACTGCGGATGCGGTGATGAGCGATCGAGACATCCCGGTGGTGCCAGACGTGTTCGCGAACGTCGGTGGCGTGACCGTCTCCTACTTCGAGTGGGTCCAGAATCGTCAGGGACAGCGGTGGGGCCGCGATCGCGTCATCAGTGAGCTGGATGCGCATGTCGCACATGCGTTCGATGACCTGATCGGGACCTATGAGCGACGGGGGTTGGGGTCACTCCGGACCGCGGCGTATGTGGTGGGAATCGAGCGCATCATCGATGCGATGACGGCCGCGGGGCACTGGCCGTAGGCGAGGGCTTCAAGATACCCGCGGTCGCACCGAGGCATGATGCCAACAGAGCACGTCCTCAGTGCGTCTGCGCTGACCCGCGACGATATCGAGGAGGTGCTTGCGGCCGCGAGGGCGATCGCCGAGACACCGGCGGGTCACCATGACCGCCTCCGGAACCGCCTGCTTGGGCTGCTGTTCTTCGAGCCTTCGACGCGAACGCGTATGAGCTTCGCAGCAGCGATGCAGCGGCTGGGGGGTGATGTGATCGATATGGGGAGCGTGGACGCCTCCTCCGTACAGAAGGGCGAGTCCCTTGCCGACACCGTCCGTGTGATCGAGGGGTACGTCGATGCCATTGTGCTCCGACACCCATCAGAGGGTGCTGCACGCGTTGCCAGTGAGTTCGTTGAGGTGCCGATCATCAACGCGGGTGACGGGGCGGGACAGCATCCCACACAGACGTTGTTGGACCTGTACACGATCGAGGAGGCGGTCGGGCTCGAGGACATCGCCGTTGGGATCGTGGGCGATCTCAAGTACGGGCGCACGGTCCATTCGCTGGCGGCTGCGCTCAGTCGGTTCGATGTGACTCAGCACTTCATCGCACCGCCATCGCTTCGACTCCCTGATCATGTCCGATACGACCTCGACAGTGCAGGGGTGCAGGTGCACGAGCACACCGACATCGATGCGTGTCTTGAGGAGCTGGATGTGTTGTACATGACACGGATCCAGCGCGAGCGGTTCCCCGATGAGGCGGAGTACCGTGCCGTCGCTGGTGCGTACCGGATCGGCGCAGCAGACCTCGAGATGGCACAGGCGCACCTTGCGGTGCTGCATCCGCTACCACGGGTCGATGAGATCGCCGCCGATGTGGATGCGACACCACACGCGTGGTACTTCCAGCAGTCCGCGAATGGGATCCCCGTGCGGATGGCCCTGCTGGAGCGGGTGATGGGGGCCCAGGGATGACCGACCGTCAGCTGCGGGTAGCGAAGATCCGTGATGGGACGGTGATCGACCATCTGCCAGCGGGCACGGCACTCAGCGTGCTGGGGATTCTGGGAATCGACGGATCCAACGGTGAGGGGGTGTCCGTGGGGATGAACGTACGTTCGGGCCGGATCGCCACCAAGGACATCGTGAAGGTCGAAGGGAGGGAACTCAGTCAGGAGGAGGTCGACGTCATCGCGATCATCGCACCGGTCGCGACGATCAACATCATCCGTGATTACGAGGTCGTAGAGAAGACGCGTGTCGAGACGCCGACGGCGGTGACAGGGGTCCTCCGCTGTCCCAATCCGAACTGCATCACCAACGAGGACGAACCCGTGACCACCCGATTTGCGGTGCTAGATGGCCACCTGCGATGCCGCTACTGCCGAGGGCTCATCGCCGATGCTGCGGTGCCGGACCTGCTTGCGGTGGGCTTCTGAGGAGACGAACGGTTCTTGTCAGCGCCTGGTCGAATACAGGACATGCTGGGCATCGTGACACGGCATGCAGGTGACCGCGCGATCCCGGAGTTCCAACGGACCTACTTCGAGGCCAAGGATGTCTCCGGCCGTGCGAGTGCACCCATCGAGGATGCGATCAACACCATCTCGTGTTTCGGGGACAACGCGACGGCGATGGGCAACCCCGAGCTGGTCGCGGTGGATGCGGATGGGAGGCGGGCTGACGCGGACCACGGCCGGTTCGACTGGGCAGCGATCTGTCCCACCCATCCGGAGTACAGGGCTGGGCTGCATGAGATGATCACCGAAGCCACTGCGACCGGCAGTGGGATCAGACTCGATGATGTGGGGTTCCCGGCCGCGGAGTTCTGCCGGTGTGACCGCTGTGAGCGGAGCTTCGCTGAAGCAGCGACAGCCGATCGGACCGACTGGCGCGCGTCGGTCATCACCGACTTCATTCAGACGGCGTTCGAACCGGTGCGAGGCGACCGGATCGTGAGCGTCCATGCGGACCCGTACCCCGGCCACCTGCGGACACACACGGGCGTGGACCTGGTTGCGGTGGCACCGTTCGTGGACACCATCGTCGTGCCGTTGTACGATCCCGCCTACGCGACCACCTACTGGCTCGATGCACTGGCCGCAGGGTTCCGTGACCGACTCGCCGACCTGGACCTCCGGTTGGCCGTCGAGCTGTATGCGGTCGACGTGCGGATCGATGCGCTGATCGGGGCGATGCACACGGTCGATCCGTACGTCGATGAGATCATATTGGGGTACGACTCGTCGACAGCGACCGCCGCTGTCCGTCGCATGCAGGCCGATGAGATCACCGGCACGGCCTACGGTCCGAGGTCATAGGCCGCATCAGTCAGGCCGGACAACCCGGGCGTGGAACCGATCGCTATCGCACCCGCGGTCACATCCAGCGGGTCCTGGGCGGTGTCCCTCTGGATACGAGATGCGGTGGCCACACCATGGGCGTGTGACCCCCCCACGGCCGCAGCGACGTGGACCGCTGCCGTGCGCGCGATCACCGCATCGTAGGTCGTCGTGATGACGCTCGAGAGACCTGCGGTGTCCGCAGCCGCCACCAGGTCGAGGGTCCTCAGCGGACCACCGAGGGCCATCGGCTTGCAGATGATCACAGCGACACCGGCGTCCGCCAACGTGGTGATGTCATGCCGCCTGAGACCTTCATCGATGGCGATCGGACAGCCCGTCTCGACCAGTTCGGTGAGGCCATCCAGATCCGCCCCGGGCAGTGGTTGCTCGATGAACTCGATGTCCAGATCTGCGGCAGCAGCGCAGATCCGCCGTGCGGTCTGTGGGTCAGCTCGACCGTTGCAGTCCCCCCGGATGCGTGCATCACCGGCAGCATCCGACGCCGCTGCGAGCCGTTCGATATCGGCGGCCGTCCCTGCGAGCTTCAGCTTGACCGTCTGATATCCCGCATCCACCGCCTTGCTGACGCACGTGGCGACCGTCTGCGCATCTGTCAGCCCCACGGTCGCGTTGACTGCCACCGACGCATCGGGCGGTCCATCGAGCTGCCTCGCGAGGGGGACCCCCGCCGACCGGGCCTCCGCGACCACCCCCGCAAGCTCAACGGCATGATGCGCAGCAGGGGTCTCCACCGGGTCGATGGACTCGCCCCTCGCTGCACTCCGCAGCGCATCCGCACAGGCTGCATGCGACTCGGTCCACCCAGAAAGCGGGGTCGCCTCACCGACACCATCCACCCCGCCGATTCGGCGGCGGATCATGAACCCACGACGATGTGCGATCTGCCCGGTCGCGGTCTGCAAGGGTGGCGCCAGGGTGACGGTGAAGGGGGACAGCTGCATGCTCACCCCCCACCGATGGCGATCCCGATCGCCAGGAGCAGACTGAAGGCCGCGAGCAGTCGACCCATGGATTCGAGCGCCGGATTCAGCACCTCACCATCAGTCCCCTCCCGGACCGTCGCGATGAGCTGAAGCGCCCATGGGAGACTGACCAGCGGGAGAGCCATCCAGAGTGTGTCGGACTGCCACACGGCCAACCCGATGACGACCAGATACGCACCCAGTACGAGTGCGGCGAACTCGAGGACCGCGAATCGGCGTCCGAAGCGGACCGCCAACGTCCGCTTGCCGGTCACTGCATCCTCTCGGCGGTCACGGTGGTTGTTGATCACCAAGATCGCCGTCGAGAGCGCACCGACCGGCACCCCCGCGACGACCGCGAGCAGCGGTATCGTACCCTCGGGGGGCAGCATCGGCATACCGCCGGCGGACGGTGCCATCGCCTGCACATAGACAGTTCCCACGACAGCGACGAGTCCGAAGAAGACGAAGACGAACAGCTCACCCAATCCATGGTAGCCCAGCGGATAGGGCCCACCGGTGTACCCGATCCCTGCGGCGATCGAAGCGAGACCGATGATGACGATCGGCCACCCACCCACATACACCAGCACCACCCCCAACATCGTCGCCAGACCGAAGGTGGCGATCATCGCGCGGTAGACCACAGCAGGGGCGATCAGTCCGCCGGCGGTGACACGCGTGAACCCCTCCCGGTCGGGGGTATCCGCTCCCTGTTGGGCATCGTAGTAGTCGTTGGCGAGGTTGGTGCCGACCTGGATCAGGACGGCCCCACCGAGTGCAGCCAGTGCCACAGCCGGTGCGAAGAGCCCCAGTGCGATCGCGACCCCGCAGCCCACGAGCACGGGAGCAGCTGCAGCTGGGAGTGTCTGTGGTCGTGCGGCCATGATCCATGCCCGGTGCTTCGAGACCGACATCACTCAGTAGTACCACGGGAACTGCGCGAACTCGGGGGGGCGCCCCTCGGTGAACGCCTGGCGGCCCTCCTGGGCCTCCTCGGTCATGTAGGCCAACCGCGTCGCCTCCCCACTGAAGACCTGCTGGCCGACGAGCCCATCGTCTGCGAGGTTGAACGCGTACTTGAGCATCCGGATGGCCATGGGAGACTTCGCCGCGATCGTCTCCGCGTACGCCAGTGCGGTCGGCTCCAATTGCTCGTGCGCGACCGCCGCATTGGCCATACCCATCGCCACCGCATCCGCCGCACTGTACGTCTCGCCCAGGAGGAACACCTCGCGCGCCCGCTTCTGTCCGATCTGCTTGGCGAGATACGCAGACCCGAAGCCGCCATCGAAGCTCGCGACATCCGGGTCAGTCTGGAGGAACCGTGCATGCTCCCGGGAGGCGACCGTGAGATCGCAGACCACATGCAGTGAGTGCCCCCCACCGACGGCCCACCCCGGCACCGCCGCGATGACCGGCTTCGGGAGGAAGCGGATCTGGCGTTGAACCTCGAGGATGTGCAGCCGGCCTGCACGTGCGCGCGCCGCACGCGAACCATCAGCGCCGTCATACTCATACCCAGCGGGGCCACGCACGGTCTGATCGCCCCCAGCTGAGAACGCCCAACCCCCGTCGGCGGGGGAAGGGCCGTTGCCGGTGAGGATGACCGCTGCCACATCCGCCTGCTGCTTCGCGTGGTCGAAGGCGATCATCAGCTCATCGACGGTCTCCGGTCGGAACGCGTTGCGAACCTCGGGGCGGTCGAAGGCGATGCGGACCGCAGGCACCTCCCGGGCCCGGTGATAGGTGATGTCCGAGAACGGCCCGACAGCATCGATGCGCCGCCAGAGATCCGGATCGAACGTCTCGGAGACCATATCATACTCGGGGTATGTCACGACTAAACAGCAGCGGTCATCGCGGTGTGCGCCCGATCGCGTCGACCGCTGCATCGCGCTCCGTATGGGTCACAGCGGCCCCCAATGTCACCTCGATCAGTCGGCCACCATCACCCGATGCGGGTGGGGTGAACACCGACCGGAACTCCTGTGATGTCACATTCTCATACGACAGGTCGAACAGCTGTGCGGCTGCGGCGAAGCTGAGCCCGTGTGGGGTGCGGAAGTACTCGGTGAACGGGGGATCGATGGCCGCGATCGGCAGCATCTGGAAGATACCACCACCATCATCGTTGAGACACACCACCGTGAGGTCGACGCCCACACGGTCGATGGCGAGCAGACCACCGATGTCATGGATGAGACTCACATCCCCGAGCACGAGCGTTGTGGGCTGCGAACGGGCGACGCCCACAGCCGTCGAGACGAGGCCATCGATGCCCGACGCACCTCTGTTGGCCACCACCAGCCGGGTCCGAGGATGGACGGTCCCGTACCGGTCGAACTCGCGGATCGGCATCGAGCTCCCGATGACGAGGGCCGCGTCATCCCGCAGCTGCTCATCGACCGCTTGGATGACCACACCAGCACCCGCCTGTGTGGCCCCCCGCAGCTGCATATCGGCGAGCGCGGCGGGCTCAGCCCATGCTGCGGCATACGGGTGTGTCGTCGGCAGCTGCGCGCAGAGCATCGCTGCCACCGTCCCTGGCGAGCCGATGAGCTGCTCATCTGCGACCTGAAGCGGGTCGTTGCCACGCTCGGCGGGCGTGATCATCACCTGTGGGACAGTGAGCCCACCCAGGTACTGCTGGAGCGCAGCTGAGGTGGGAGATGCACCGAAGCGCAGGACCACATCGGGCGGCGAAGGTGTCGCTTCCGCCGCACAGATCGCATCATATGCACCGATGACCGCAGTGTCGGTCACATGTGAACCCGTCCGTAACCCGCTCAGGGGGTCTGCCAACAGTGGGGCATCCGTCCGCCTGGCGAGGGTCGCGATCGCCGCACGGTCGGGCTGCCAGGGGGCCATCGGACCGGCGATGATCAACACACGCCGTCCCTCGAGTGATGATGCGACCCGCCGGAGGGCGGCCTTGTCGACCCCGTCACTCGCAGCCGGGTCCGGGGGCTGTGGGGGAGCTGCGTTCAGCACCGCGAGATCCTCGGCGGGACTGTCATCAGGCACCGACGGTGTCAACGGCTTGGCGAACGGGACGTTGAGATGCACCGGGCCAGCGGTGGCGGTCCCGGCGGATGCCACGAGCTGGGTCACCGCATCGACGGTGGCGGCGACGACATCAGCGTCTGCGACCGGCATGGGTGTCGTCCCGCGCGCCCGGACGTACGGAGACAGCAGCTCCGATTGGTCGATCGTCTGGTTCGCCCCGGTGCCATGGAGGCCGGGTGGCCGATCCGCTGTGATGACCACCATCGGCGTCGGGTCGTAGCGGGCTTCGATCACCGCAGGAAGCATGTTTCCACCGGCGGTCCCCGAGGTGCAGATCACCGCAGCGGGCACGCCCGTGCGCTTCGCATGCCCCAGTGCCGCGAAGGCTGCGACCCGCTCATCGTGCAGCGTCTCGGTCTGCAACCGATCATGCGCCGTCGCAGCGATGACGAGCGGTGTGGACCGGCTCCCAGGGAGGATGTACGCGAGCTCGACACCCCCAGCTACCACGGCATCGATGATCGATGCGCCCCACATGGTCGACCGGTTGGCTGTCGTCACCATCGGCTCACCCCCGACGGATCGAGAGCTTCGAGCATCGGGCGGAACTTCAGTTGGGTCTCCTCCCACTCCACCGACGGCTCTGATGTCGCGACCAGTCCAACACCCGCATAGCAGTGCGCGACGGCAGCCTCCAGTATCGCAGATCTGATCGCCACAGCGAAGCTGCCCTCACCTGCGGCATCGACCCACCCGATGGGCCCTGCATACCATCCACGGTCGAAGGGTTCGGTCCCTTGGATCATCTGTTGGGCCTCATCCGATGGAATCCCGCCCACCGCCGGTGTCGGATGCAGTGCCTCGACCATGTCGAGCACACGGGCGTCGCTCACAGCTGCTCCGGTGATGGGTGTCCACAGGTGCTGCACGGTATCCAACCGTCTGATGCGCCGGTCGTCGACGGCGACGGCCTCCAGATATGGCTCCAAACGTCCCGCGATCGTCTCAACGACCACCTCGTGTTCGAGTGAGTTCTTCGCATCTGCCAACAGCTCCGTCGCCAGCCATTCGTCCAGCGCAGCAGTCTCACCACGCATGGTCGTGCCTGCGAGCGCATCCGTTTCAACGGTCTCCGCTCGGTGGGTGATCAACCGTTCTGGGCTCGCGCCTACCAACCGCGGCGGCCGCCGCCCCGTCGCGCCCAGCCCGCCCTTTGCGGTCCCCGCCACAGGCTCGATGAGGAATCGATAGCAGCGGGGGTAGCGGTCGGTCAGTCGCTGCAACACCCCGGCGCCATCGGGTGCGCGATCCAGCTCTGCGCGGATACGCTGCGCCAAGACGAGCTTGTCCAGCTCCCCACCATCGATCCGACGCAACACCTCCCTGACTGAAGCCTCCCACTCGGTCCGCGCAGGCGATCGGTGCTGAGACCTGACGACCGGGTGTTGTGAACGCCCGTCCGCATCGATCGCCGCAATCGCCTTCGCGATCGCATCCAGGTCGTTCGTCTCATGCTGTTCGCCCACATGGGTCTGCGTGACCCAGGCCCGACCGTCTGCCCACGTCACCTGCAACTGTGGGACGACGACCTGTGCCGGTGCGAACGCCTGCCACTCAGGTGCATCCGTCGTGTCCGCACGGAACCCGAACCCCCCCATGGCACGCGGACGAGCCCGGTGATCACCATCGTACACGAGTGCCTCCCACAGCCCATCCAGATGTGCCTGGACCCCGCTGAACCGGTCCGGACCCGTGGCGTGGATGACCACCGCCGCACCGGAACCAAGGAGCGTCTGCTCTGCGGGACCCGCCCACAGCAGCCGTGGTGAGGCCACGCGGCGTAGCACACCAGCCACCGGTGGCGGGTCGATGCGACGCGACTCACAGGTGAGCGCAGACAGCTGCGCAGGCTCAACCTGTGACGCCATTACATCATCAACGGTGGTGGCTCACTTCACCCTGACTATGAGGAGGAATATCCCGGTGGACGGAGCTGTTAAATAACGGTGCCTCAAAACCGCCTTCAGCGCATGCCCACCATCCAGATAGACGTCCCCGACCATCTCGACATGCAGATCAGCAGACTCGTGGATGACGGGGAGTTCCTCGATCAGACGAATGCGGTCGAGGATCTGCTGTCCACCGGGATCCGCGCGTACAAGACGGGCGGACCCATGCGAGATGATGCCATGATGATGGATGATGGGATGATGGGACACGAGGACGAGTACGTCTTCTGACCCGATCGCAGACAACGTTTAAACCAAGAAATCCCGAATCACACGCATGCACAAGGAGGAACTACTGGAGCTCCATGCGCACATGGTGACCATCCGGGACTACTTCGCCGCCCACGCAGAGGTGGACGCTGGGATCTTCGAGGAGTACGATGCGTTGGGTGTCGACCCCGAGCATGTCCACAAGTCGAAGTCCGAGCACAAGCACGCCGTGTTCGTCCTGGGCAACGCCCTTGCGGATGCGATGAGCACTGACGAGTTCTCGAATGCGGGTAGGGTGGGCAAGCGCATGCGCGAGCTCGCAGATGATGCCAAGCAGAAGCTCTGAGGACACCGGTGCCCCTCGGGGGTGAACCTCCTCGCAGGCGACTGTGTGCGCGGGTACCGATATCGACGGTGCTCGTCGCCGCGTTGCTCGTCGGGGTCTACCTCTTCGTCCAGGATGGTCTGACCGCTTGGACCGCACCGATCAGCATCCCATATCGGGCATGGGGCTACCAGCATCTGCGTGGGATGCTCATCGCGCCGTTCGCCCACATCAGTCCCGGGCATCTGACCGGCAATCTGGTCGGTCTTGTCGTCTTCGGGACGCTACTCGAGGCGACAGTCGGACATTACCCCACACATCGTGGGGCAGTCAGCTTCCAGACGCTGCAGCAGAATCCCTGGATACGGGCTGTGCTCGTCGGTCCTGCGGTGATCGTACTCGTCGGCATCGGCCTGAGTCTCATCGCGTTGGGTCCTGTCATCGGGTTCTCATCGGTGGTGTTCTGGCTGATGGGGGTGCTTGTCGTGTTGCGACCGATCCTCGCGGTCATCGGGTTGCTGATCACTGATGCGGTCAGGGTGACCTACCTGGCCGTGGTCGCACCGGTCGCGAGTGTCACAGCAGGGGCGCAGTTCGTCACCCCGTGGTTCGCGGAGATCGCCCTCCAGGCACATGCCGTGGGACTGCTCATCGGCGTGCTCACCGGGATTGCCATCCGAAGTCGCGGGCACATCACAGCCGATGCCCCGGCATCGTACGTGGGCGCAGGTGTGGTGCTGATGGGCATCGATCGCGGACTGTGGGCGGTGTTCTTCTACGAGGGGGGTGGCACGTATGTGCTGTATCGGGCGCTTGGTGTTGTGCTGGTGGCCACGATGGCGTTGGTGGTGGCTGCCGCGGTCCGTGGTGACCCGCGCGCGCAGGCCCTGGCTGTGACAATCGCCATCGCCCTCGCTGGGGTCGCGGTGCCGTACAATGTGGTCCCACCCGCTGCAGCCGAGGGGACCGACCGGAGCCTCGGCGTCGGCTCCTACAGCGTGAGCTACGGTGAATCCGTACCTGATAGATCGGTCGACCGGATACCGATCCGGGTGGGGCCACTGTCGACGGCGGTGACCACGAGCGGGGTCATCGTGACGGACCGAGCGAATGGGATCTGGACCACTGCTGTCAGTGCAGATGAGCTCGCCTTCGAGCAGCGGGCACAGATCCCCCTAGCTGTCGATGGGCAACGGGTGCAGGTGAAGGTCGTCACCGACCGCTGGCAGGTCCTGGGCAACGACAGCGCCTACCGTGTGCGTACGACCGCACCCTCGAGCGTGCCGCTGTTCGAAAGCCCGATGAGCACAGCAGCGCCTCGGATCGCCGACCAACGGATCACACTCGTGCCGACGCCGGAGGGATTCGATGTTCGCAGTGGAGGACAGACACGCCGACTGCCCGCGGTGAATGAGACCGTCCAGGTCGGGGCTGTGGTGCTCCGCACACAGGAGCAGCAGGTTGTCGCAGAGGCACCGGGTGTGGAGGTCGTCGTATTCACCCGGGCCAGCTGATGCGGTAGACCTCCGCATCGATGGTCGCAACATCTGCAGTGTGGAACTCGTAGGTCCTCGGGACGGTCAGAGCCGCACGGAACGCAGCTTCCACCGCGCCGCCGGCGTCATCGACGAACGCCTCGATGAAGTCCGCAGATCCGTCGTTGTGGATCGAGTACGACACATCACAGATCGCTGCTGCGGTCTCGAGGAACCCTCGATCGACATGTCGTCCCCCACGCTGTGTGCCGAATGGGGGGTTCATGACGACCGTATCGACATCGGTCACAGGCAGGGTGTGCGCATCAGCATGCACCCAGCCGACCGATGACCGCGCTCCCACCTTGCGTGAGTTGGCGACTGCGGTGTTCAGTGGGTCAACGTCGATGTCGACCCCGATCACGGCCTGCGCACCACGCAGAGCAGCCCCGAGTGCGAGCATCCCGGTCCCACAGCCGAGATCTGCGACAACCTTGTCCTCGATGTCCCCCTCTAGACCGGCACGGTGGATCACAGCTGCAGCGATCTCAGGTGGGGTGCGATACTGCTCGAGCGTGATATCGGGGTTGTCGAACCCAGCGACGACCGCGAGCTGTGTCTCGAGCGTCGACTGTGGTGGCATCGAACCACCGTCGGCTAGCAGTGTACTAAAACGCTCGTGCCCGGGGGTGCCGAACAAACATTTAAATCCGGCCTTTTCCACAAACGTTTTATGGAACGTCCCACCCGTCAGCGAACCCGCACCCCTGAGCAGACCCAAACCGCTGACGAGGAGGTACTCTGTCCCGAATGTGAGTCGGGTAACATCGTCACAGATGCGGACCAAGGCGAGTTGGTCTGCGAAGACTGTGGACTGGTCTTGGATGAGCGACAGATCGACCGCGGCCCGGAGTGGCGTGCATTCAACCATTCTGAGCGGCAGTCGAAGTCCCGGGTCGGTGCACCCATCACCGAGACCATGCACGACCGCGGGCTGACAACGACCATCGACTGGAAGGACAAGGACGCGTACGGACGGTCACTGTCGTCGGAGAAGCGGTCGCAGATGCACAGACTCCGCAAGTGGCAGGAGCGGATACGGACGAAGGACGCCGGTGAGCGTAACCTCCAGTTCGCACTCTCTGAGGTCGACCGCATGGCATCCGCCCTGGGGGTGCCACGTTCGGTACGGGAGGTCGCATCGGTGATCTACCGACGGGCGCTGAGTGAGGATCTGATCCGTGGCCGGTCCATCGAGGGGGTGGCCACGTCCGCCCTGTATGCAGCATGTCGCCAGGAGGGCATCCCCCGTTCGTTGGATGAGGTGGCGGAGGTCTCACGTGTCCCACAGAAGGAGATCGGACGAACCTACCGGTACATCTCCCAGGAGTTGAGTCTCGAGCTACGGCCGGTGGATCCCAAACAGTTCGTCCCTCGCTTCGCATCGGCCCTCGGCCTGTCTGAGGAGGTGCAGAACAAGGCAACAGAGATCATCGACGTCTCCGCCGAACAGGGGTTGCTGTCAGGCAAGTCCCCCACCGGATTCGCAGCTGCAGCGATCTATGCCGCCTCGCTGTTATGCAATGAGAAGAAGACGCAGCGGGAGGTCGCAGATGTCGCACAGGTGACGGAGGTGACCATCCGCAACCGGTATCAGGAGCAGATCGAGGCGATGGGCATCCGGTGAGTCGCAGGTTGACACACAGATGACCCTCTGGCTGCTTGGGGACCAGCTGCATCTACCGACGGTGCTTGATCTCGATCTCGAGCATGTGTTGCTCATCGAGGCCAATGCCGTCGGCCAACGGCGTCGGTACCATCCACAGAAGCTCACCCTCGTGCTGAGTGCGATGCGGCACTTCGCTGCGGACCTGCGTGCACATGACATCCAGGTGAGCTACCTGCAGGCGCCGACGTTCGAAGCGGGGCTGCGTGAGTATGCAACTGCGGTGGATGCACCGGAGATTGTGGGATTTGAGCACCCATCCGCCGGGATCGACGCGAGGCGCACAGCGGTGGTCGATGCCGTCGGGGGATCACTCGAGCTCATCACGTCCCCGTTGTACCTCTCGACCCGCGAACAGTTCGATGCATGGGCAGGGCCACATGAGCCGGGTCGGCGGTACCGCCAGGAGCAGTGGTACCGACACATCCGCGAGGAGACGGGGATCCTGATGGACGGGACCGATCCCGTGGGCGGTTCGTGGAACTACGATGCACAGAACCGTGAGACACCACCAGCAGAGTGGACCCCTCCGGTTGCACCACGATATCCCCCCGATGCGCTGACCGAGGCGGTCGCCGAGGAGGTACAGCATGAGTACCCGCAGACCTGGGGTGCAGCAGCACCGTTCGGCTGGCCCGTCACGCGAACGGATGCGCTCGATGCGCTTGAGCAGTTCATCACACGGCGGCTCCCGGAGTTTGGCCGCTATCAGGATGCGATGGTCGATGAGGAGTGGGCACTGGCGCACTCACTGCTGTCGATGTCGATCAACATCGGGCTGTTGCACCCACGGGAGGTCGTCGACCGTGCGGTCGCAGCGTATGAGGCTGAGGCCGCACCGATCAACGCGGTCGAAGGATTCGTCCGCCAGCTGGTCGGATGGCGCGAGTTCATGCGGCATGTGTACCGCCGGGCGATGCCACAGCTGGCGACGGCGAACCAACTGGAGCAACAGCGGTCGCTCCCGCCACTGTACTGGGATGGCGACACCGACATGCGGTGTCTGGAACAGGCGGTCGGTCATGTCTACGATCGGGGCTATGCCCACCACATCGAGCGGCTCATGGTCCTATCGAACTTCGGCATGCTCTATGGAGCGGAGCCAGCGGCGATCAACGAGTGGTTCCACCTCGGGTTCGTCGATGCCTTCCACTGGGTGACGACGCCCAATGTGGTCGGGATGGGGAGCTTCGGGACGGATGTCCTCTCATCGAAGCCCTATGCGGCCTCTGCGAACTACATCAGCAAGATGAGTGACCACTGTGGAGCGTGCCAGTTCGACCCGACGGCGACCACGGGGGCAGACGCCTGCCCATTCAACGCACTCTACTGGAATTTCCTCGATGAACATGAGGAGCAGCTTCGAGCGACCGGGCGGATGGGGCTGATGTACAGCCATGTCGACCGCAAGAGCGGGGATGAGTGGGAAGCGATCCGTGAGCGTGCTGAGCACGTGCGGCAGAAAATCGCGAGCGGCGAGCTGTGAGTGGGTCAAATATCAGAGGATGTGTTCAGTTCATCGACACCGGGGCGCCGACTGCAGTACCGCGTCTGTGTCGCGTTCTTAGAGCCGCTGGAGATTCTTCGCGCGTGGACCCTTGTCCGCCGCCTCGATCTCGAATTCGACTTCCTGCCCCTCCTCGAGGTCTGGACCGCCGACATCCTCCATATGGAAGAAGATGTCCTCCTCAGAATCGTCGCTCTCGATAAATCCGTAGCCGCCAGTGTCGTTGAAGAACGCAACCTTGCCTTTCGCCATTGCAAATGGAGAGTGTTGAACTACTTAGATAAGCCTTGTGTGTACCGCCTCCGCCGCCGCGGAATCCTCATATCCAGAAGTGCCAAAGGACGTGTGATGAGCCGGACCGATGGTGCCACCGACATGTGGAGGCTGCGGGTCCGGCGGCTGCTGCGGCCACACCGGTTCTTCGCAGCTGTGGTGACGGCGAATGACCAGGCACCGGCGGTGTACCACATCATCATCATCGGCAGCATCACAGCAGCGGTGCGCCTGTGGGTGGGCCCGATCCCGTCGGTGGGGGGATCGGCCCTCATCGGTGCTGCGGTGTGGATTGCCCTGACCGGTCTGTTCATCGCCCCCATCGCGCTACACCTCGCAGCAGCACTGGCGACGGTGATGCTGATGATCACCGTGCCTGAACGGGCGGGGATATCGATGACCGTGCAGGTGTGGGCCTACGCTGCCACGCCCGTGGTACTCATCGGGTTGGGACGGCCAGCGCTGACGGTCGTGGCGATCGCGGTGGCGGGATACCTGACGGTCGTCGGGACCGCAGTGGTCCATCGGATCTCGATGCGTCGTGCACTACTCGCTGCAGCGGTGCCGATCATGGTCGTCTACGGCATCGGACTCGGGGGGTTCGCATCGGTGACCCGGCTACTGAGCTGAAGCGGATTCGACAACCGTTTTACGGGCTCATCGGCTGCTGTGCGTATGGAATGGATTACACATGACGAAGATCTCTGGTTCGACTTCCAGGGGTCATCACCGGATGAGCTTACGCCGGGGCGATTCTACCGGGGCTCGGTCGATGGGTTCGCAGAGTTCGGGGTCTTCGTCGACCTCGCACCGAGAGTGACAGGACTGCTGCACCGCAGCGAGATCCCTCACCGGTTGGAGAGCCTCGAATGGGCCCCAGGTGACACGGTCTTCGTACAGGTGAAGGGAGTCCGCGACAACGGGAACATCGATCTCGCATGGTCGATCCGCCAGGGGCCGGAGGAGTTCCGTGGCGCAGAGATCGATGACCCGAGTGGTGAGGCATCGGGCCCGCCACAAGATGCAGATACGACGGAAGCCGCTCCCGTCAAGCACACTCCGAAACCCGCAGCAAGTTCACCAGAGGAGGAATCGACAGATGCGGTCACGGCGCCTGACCCGGCGACACTGGGCGAGCTCGAGTCGAAGGTGGGCCATCGGGTGGAGCTCGCGGCGATCGTCGATGCGATCCGTCAGACTGGCGGGCCTACCATCTTCGAGCTGACCGACCACACGGGTAGCGTCGATGTGGCGGCGTTCGAACAGGCTGGGGTGCGTGCATATCCCGCGGTGGAAGTCGGCGACGTCATCGAAGTCATCGGCGAGGTGGAGCAGCGACGTGGAGACCTCCAGGTCGAGACGGACTCCCTGGAGATCCTCGGTCCCGATGACGCGATGGCAGTCCGAGAGAGTATGGAGGCGGCGCGCGGTGCCGCTGCCGAACCTGAGGCTGACGAGTTGCTCGGTGGGGTCGATGCCCTGGCGCCACTGCGGGGTGGGTTCGTCGCCGTCGCGACAGCGATCCGTCGTGCGGTGATTGATGGGCGACCGGTCGTCATCAGACACCGTGCCGATGCGCCTGGGACGATGGGCGCCGCAGCGATCGAACGGGCAGTGGAGGCGATGATCCGGGACCGTGCAGAGCGTGCAGATGCGGTCTACCACCTACTCAACCGCCGTCCGCTGGATGATCCTGCCTACGACATGGATGCGGCGACACGGGATGTCACCCGACTGTTGGAGGATGCTGCCCGGCATGACGAACCGACCCCGTTGGTCGTCCTCATGGGCATCGCCTCCCCGGCAGTCGCCGCCGCAGGTGTGGAGCTGTTGTCGATATACGATGTCGAGACGATCGCAGTGGAGGCGTCACCGATCGATGCGAGCGTCCGGACGCATCTGGACGAACTGGTCGCGCCCAGCCGGGAGGAGGTCCCGATTGCTCTGACCGACGGGATCATGGGGGCGACCTTGGCGGCGATGATCTCCCCATCAGTCACCGATACCGTGGCCCACCTACCAGCCGCCAGCGACCCTGTCCACGCCCCATCCGTGTATGTGGAGCTTGCGGATGAGCAAGGATATGACCAAGCACGGCTGGAGGCCGTACACCAGGCGATCTCGATGGAGGCGTTCTTCCAGGCGTATCAGGGCAAGCCACAGCTGATCGGTGACCTCCTCTTCGAAGATCCCACCGGTGCGCTAGTTGACCACATCGCCGCACAGTATCAACAGAAGCTGGAGACGGAACTCCAGACCGCAACGGCGAACGTCACCGAGCAGACCGTGGATGGACGGCCGATCCGGCTCCTGGATGCGGAGACGTACGCACACCGTTTCGAGTTCCCACCACGGAGTCTGCTGGCAGCACGCTTGCACGATCAGTTCGCAGAGTCAGCAGATGCTGTGACGATCGTCTACGACACCGATGGCCTGTATGTGCATGATGCGACGGGGATCGACCTGGATGCGGTTGCTGAGGCGGTGGATGCAGTCGTGCCCACAGCACAGATGCAGCTGGTCGACCGCCGATCACATCAGTTCCACTTCCTCCATGGAGTGCGGGAAGACGTGCTCGATGCAGTCATGCAGGCGACAGCCTGAGGGACGATACCCTTAATCAGCACACAGACCGCATGCTGTGCATGGAGCTACGGTGATGAGCGCAGAGACCGACTCTCCATACACCCGTGTGTGCACCCTGCTGGCAGAGGAGATCGTCGCCGGCAAGCTGGTGCGAGAGGACCTAGAGGCGGCAAAGCTGCGGATGTGCCGGGAGTTGGACGCGCCGAAGGTACCCAAGAATACGGACATCCTGCGACATGCGCCAGATGGCGCGCGTGATGCGGTGCGGGCTGTCGTCCAACGCAAACCTGTCAGGACCGCCTCAGGCGTCTCTCCTGTGGCGATCATGACCGCACCACACCTGTGTCCGCACGGCAAATGTCTGTACTGCCCCGGTGGGCCAGCGAGTGAGTTCTCATCGGCGCAATCGTACACGGGTCATGAGCCTGCGGCTGCACGGGGGGTGCAGACCGCCTATGACCCGTACGCGCAGGTGACACTTCGACTCGAGCAGCTCCGACATATCGGTCATCCGGTCGATAAGGTCGAGCTGATCCTGATGGGTGGGACGATGACGGCGCGCAGTCATGACTACCAGGAGTGGTTCGTCAAGCGGGCGGTTGCTGCGATGAACGAGTATGACCAATCGAGCCTACCGGCCCCCGATGAACATGCGAGCTTCCGGCAGGACCCAGAGGAGGTGGAGTTCGCATATCTGGAGGAGGTGCTCGCGGCGAATGAGGAGGCAGCTGTCCGGAACATCGGGACGACATTCGAGACGAAGCCGGACTGGTGTGATGATGAGCAGATCGACCGGATGCTGTCGCTGGGGGCGACCAAGGTCGAGGTGGGCGTGCAGACGACGTATGAACACATCAACAGGCGCATGCACCGTGGACATGGGGTACAGGCGTCCATCGATGCCAACCGCAGACTACGGGATGCTGGCTTCAAGGTGGGGTTCCACATGATGCCGGGGCAACCGGGCATGACACGGGCGATGAACCGCGAGGACTTCCACCAGCTGTTCGCGTCTGCCAACTATCGACCCGACTTCCTCAAGATCTACCCGACGCTCGTGGTGCGCGACACCATCGTCTACGACATGTGGAGACGTGGTGAGTACGAACCGCTTGATAACGAAGCGGCCGCCACCCTCATCGCAGAGGTGATGGGTGACATCCCCGTCTACACCCGCCTCCAACGGGTCCAGCGAGATATCCCCGCAGACTTCATCGACGGTGGAGTGTGGAAGTCGAACCTCCGTCAGCTTGCCGAGGCGGTCGCAGCAGAGCGCGGGATCGTCCCTCGGGACATCCGTGCGCGTGAGGTCGGCCATGCGCAGGTGGACCCTGACCCAGACACAGTGGAGCTGCGACATCGACGCTACCGGGCCGTCGGGGGGCGTGAGCACTTCATCAGCATCGAGGACCCTGTCAACGGGCTGCTGATCGGCTTCTGTCGACTGCGCTTCCCTGGCCACCCACGACGCCCCGAGCTCCAGGATGCGGCGATCGTCAGGGAGCTGCATGTGTACGGGACGGAGGCCACACTCGAGGCGACGGAGACCGATTGGCAGCACCGCGGCTACGGGCGGCGGCTCATGAGGTATGCCGAAGAGGTGGCCACCCGCGCGGGCTACGGTCGGCTTGCGGTCATCTCGGGCATCGGGGCTCGGCCCTACTATCGCGAGCAGCTCGGCTATCGAGGTGACGGCCCGTACATGGTCACGGATCTGTGAGCGACCGGCACATGCGAACGTGATCGATGCCGGCCTCGACGAACACCGCCGAGTCACGGCGATAACCGAGACGGTGATAGAATCCCTCGACCGTGTGCTGACTGTGCAACACGAGCTCTGTGACATCCTCCGGTGCCGCCGACTCCAACGCCCGCATGATGTCCCGGCCCACCCCTTGCCCCCGATACGGCTGTAGCACCGCCACCCGTTCGACCTTCGCGGTCGTTGTGTCCACGCGCCGGATCCGGCCGGTCCCCACCGGCTCATCTCCCACACGGGCGAGGACGTGGACCACCGCGGGGTCATCATCGTGTACGTCCATCTCCAAGGTGGGATCGACACCCTGCTCGTCGACGAAGACCGCCGTCCGAATCGCGAAGGCTGCACGCAACCCAGAGCCGCTCGTGATCGGGGCGACGGAGACCGGCTCGCGTGACATATGTGCCGTGGGCGAGGGGGACATTTACCGGCTGCGAGTGAACGGGCGCCTTTTGCCCTGCCCGGTCGTCGCGGGTGGTATGCAGCCGAAGCGAGAGCTGACGAGTGTCGATCTCGCAGCGGTGACGACCGCCCTGGGGAAGTTCACAGACGCGAGGGTCGACAAGGTGTACCTCTACCCGGATGCACTGCTGCGCCTGCGGATGCGGCACCACGCGCACGGCCGGGTCGAACTCATCATACAGGTGGGCCCGCTCAAGCGCATCCACACGGTCGATCCACTCGAGGTCCCCGATGCACCCGATAGGCCTCCAGAGTTCGCGAAGATGTTGCGGAGTCACCTCGCTGGGGCTGAGCTCACGGCGGTCTCTCAGGTGGGGTTCGACCGCATCGTCGAGCTTGCGTTCTCACGACCTGATGGGGATCGCACGCTCGTCGCCGAACTCTTCGGTGATGGAAACATCGCGCTCGTAGACGAAGCCGGTGATGTCATCCAACCACTTCGGACCGTGCGGGTGACCGCACGGAGCGTCGCACCAGGTGAGCCATACAAGCCCCCAGAGCAACGCATCAACCCACTTCGGATCGACCAGGAGGCGTTCATCGAGACGATGCGGGCATCAGATGCAGACATCGTACGCACGCTGGCGACGCAGCTGAATCTCGGTGGACGCTATGCTGAGGAGTTGTGTGCACGTGCGGATGTCGAGGGCACGACTTCGGTCGAAGCTGCGGATCAAGAGACGCTCATTGCTGTGTGGTCGGCGCTCCAATCACTGGATGAACAGATCTCAGAGGGGGACTTCTCACCGGTCGTCTACCACGCAGATGACCACGTGGTCGATGTAGCGCCGATTGCCTTGCAGAGCGTGCCTGCGGGAACGCAGGCAGAGCCGGGGGATGATGTGCTGAGTACGTTCGAGCGGTACTTCACCGCATATGAGCCGCCAGAGCCTGCGGGTGGGGACGCTGATGACCCACTCGCAGCGGAGATCGCACGCACCGAGCGGATTATCGCACAGCAGCAGGGCGCGATCGAAGACTTCGCAGCGGACGCAGACCGTGAGCGCGCGCGTGCGGAGGCACTGTACCGCGAGTATGGACTCGTCGATGAGATCATCACCGCGATCAGTGACGCTCGGGCTGCTGACCACGGCTGGACAGAGATCGGGGAGGAGCTAGCGGCCGCAGAGGACCTCGGCCCGGCGGGGGCTGCGATCGTCGATATCGATGGGGCACGCGGTGAGGTGACCGTGGCAATCGATGAGCTTGAGGTCCCCGTCGATGTGTCGATGGGTGTCGAACGCAACGCGGACAGACGATACCGTGCGGCAAAGGATATCGAGCAGAAGCGCGAGGGGGCCAAGGAGGCACTAGCGGCGACAGAACGAGAGCTAGCAGAGCTGCACGCGACAGAGGACCCAGCGCCGGCACAGGTCGTCCCGGCAGATGACCGCCCGGTGACCGGCCGTGCGCATGTTCCCATCCGCCGCGCAGATGCGTGGTATGAATCCTACCGATGGTTTGAGACCACGGACGGCTACCTCGTCATCGGTGGACGCAACGCCACACAGAATGAGGAGATCGTAAAGAAGTACCTCGACCCCACCGACCGATTCTTCCACACGGACGCACCGGGAGGCCCGGTGGTGATCCTCAAGGCATCCAGGCCATCGGAACCCGCGACCGCTGTCGAGTTCGATGAGGCGACGCTCGCACAGGTCGCACAGTTCACCATCTCCAGTTCATCCGTGTGGAAGGCGGGTGTCTTCGCTGGTGATGTCTACATGGTCAGCGCAGATCAGGTCTCGAAGACCCCCGAATCAGGCGAGTACATCGAGAAGGGGTCGTTCGTCATCCGCGGACAGCGGACGTACTTCCGCGGCGTAGCCACGGAGGCAGCGGTTGGGGTACAGACCGATCCGGTGACGCAGGTCATCGGCGGACCACCAGAGGCGGTCGAAGCGCGGACGGTCGAGTCTGCACGATTGCAGCCGGGGCAGTACGCTGCCGATGATGTGGCAAAGCTCCTGTACCGCCGGTTCAAGGAGGCATTCGCCGACGAGCGCTTCATCCGTGAGATCGCCAGTCCCGACCAGATCGTCCACCATGTCCCCCCTGGGACCTCGGACATCATCGAGTAACCGACATATCATCACGGCTTTGCGTCTCCGTGGACTCCGTTGCCCATGCGTATTGCCGACCGGGAGGAGCTGGATGGCGCTTATCAACGCCTCACCGTCGTCCCGGAGTCGGTGGATGACCTGTGGCACCTCTCACATGTGATCACACCAGGTGACCGGGTCGCGGCGATGGCTGACCGCCGGATCCAACGTGCGGACGACCTGGAGCGGGACACCGGTGGTGTACGAGAGACCCTGTTCATCGTCGTGGCTGTCGAGTCCGTCGAGTTCGCACGCTTCGCCACGCGGCTCCGGACAGGTGGAGAGATCGTCCACTGCAGCCGTGAGGACCAGATCGGACAGCATCATACGTTGAACATCGAGCCGTACGGTGAGGTGTCGATCCAGAAACGGTTCCACCCGGATCAGCTTGAGCGGCTGGAGTCGGCCGAGGCTGCGACCGACCAGCCAGCTGTGATCGTCGTCACCGTCGAGGAAGGGGCAGGCTACATCCATGATATCGCGGCGCACGGGGCGACCGAGCGGATGAGCATCACACACCCCACAGGCAAGGGGGAGTATGCACAGCCCCGCGCGACACTGTTCGAGGAGCTTGCCGATGCGGTGGGTCGGATGGAGTTGGACGCACTCGTCCTCGCGGGACCAGGCTTCACGAAACAGGAGGCGAAGCCGTACATCGAGGCCGTGGTCGCCGAGGATGCCACACTGCGGATGGTGGACACCGCGGGCGTGGGCGATCGGGGGGTCCATGAGGTGCTGACCCGCGGGGTGATCGATGAGCTCCAGACCGAATCGCGGATCGCCGCAGAGGCAGCGCTGATCGATGAGGTGACACGCCGCCTGTCGACAGATGGCCCGGTGAGCTACGGCCCAGAGGCGGTGGCAGAGGCGATCGACTACGGCGCGGTCGAGGAACTGCTGGTGGTCGATACAACACTGCAGGATGCCCGCCACGCGGGGGGTGCCACGGCGAGGGGGCTGAACAGGCAACTCGAGCAGGTGGAGCAACAGGGCGGCTCGGTCACGGTACTATCCGGTGAGTTCGACCCCGGTAGACAGCTGGCGAATCTCGGTGGCATCGCCGCGCTTCTGCGATTCCCGATCAGCTGAACGTCTCACTTCCAGGGCGGATATCGAGCGGCATGCCCACGTCACGGTCAACCGCGCGGTCGTACAACATCGATGCTGCACCGACCGTCTCCACCGCGGTTCCGCCACTGTCGAAGATGGTGATATCATCTGCAGCGGTGCGGCCGAGGCTTCGATCGGCCACCACCTCACCGAGCTCAGCGATGATGTGCGAGTCATCGATCACACCCGCGGAACGTGCGGCGAGGAACGACCCCGCATCCTGGAGTGCGCGTGCGCGGAGGTCCGGGACGTATCGAGCGCGCCGTACCGTCTCGATGTCGAGCTCGGACCGGCCGGGGGTGTACTGCCCCATGGCCGTGATGTGGGTTCCCGCCTCGAGCTCCTCGACAGCGAAGACGGGGTCCCCCGCGGTGGTCGCGGTGATCACGATATCGGCGTCCGTCAGTGCAGCCGCAGAGGATGCCACCGGTTCGACCGGCAGCCCCAGCTCATCCTGCATGGTCGTCGCGAACGCCTCACGTGATTCCGGGGTGCGCGAGTAGACACGCACTGCATCCAGATCGCGGACGACAGCCGCCCCACGAAGCTGTCCCCGGGCCTGCGCACCACTGCCGATGACCGCGACCTCTGATGCATCCGCTCGCGCGAGCGCATCGATCCCGACCGCCCCCACCGCACCGGTCTTGAACGGGTTCATGTACGACCCGTCCAGAATCGCCAGCAGTCTGCCGCTGTGGGGGTCGAACAGCGGACAGACAAACCATGTGTCGCGATCTGCGAACCCAGCAGAGTACATGTACCCACCCATGGCGCCGGTCTCCGGCAGGATCGCAGCGTAGGTCGTGAAGAAGCCCCGCGGATCGGCCGCATCGAGTCGGGACCGTGGTTCCGTCGGTGCCGCATCGGCACGCTCTCGGTACGCCGTAGCGACAGCGTCGACGTACGCTGGCATCTCCGCCAGTGCAGCGATATCGTCTGCATCGAGGAAGATCGGTGTGTCCATACCCCCGGGAGGAGCGGTGGGTCCAAGGTGATGTCGGTGGTCTTCTGCACGCAACGCATATGGGCGCGAGCAGCCTCTGCTGGATATGCGCCCGGATGCATCGATGAGCCGGCGGCAGCTGCTGCGGTACGCGGTCGCCACCGGGGGTGCGGTCGGTCTGACAGCCTGTATCGATGCGTACGATGAGCCGATCCCCACGGGGGGTGGTCCAGTTCCTCCGGGGCAACATCATTGGAACGACCAACTCAGGACCGATCAGGCGGGGAACCACCAACTGCCGCGACATCATCTGCTGCTGTATGCAGACCTGCGTGTGACAGAGATGGGCGAGTCGGTGGTGCGAGAGCGCCTGGCGAGTGCGTTTGAGGGACTGGCTGATGCGTATCGGTGGGGACCAGAGGGACTGCTGTTCACCGTGGGGTACTCCCCGGCGTACTTCCGGCGGGTGTTTGGTCGTCGTCCTGAAGATGTCGACCTCCCACCTCCGCGGCGACTCTCACCGTTCGAGACGCCGACATTCGACCAGCATGACCTGGTGATTCATCTCGCAAGCGATCGTGCGGATGCGATCATGGGAGCCGAAGCAGCCCTCCGCGGCGAGCAGGCACATGTGAACGGCCTCGACCGGTCGGTAGCGATTGAGGACCTGCTGGGTCGGGTCGACCGGCGGACAGGGTTCGTGGGAGCGGGGATGCCCGCTGAACGACAGTCCGAGCTCGTGGGCATCCCCGAGGGGGACCCCGTCCCGGACGACGCCCCACTGTTCATGGGGTTCATGACCGGCTTCCGTCGGAACCAGGCGACAGAGGTGGCTGTGGAGCTGTCCGAAGGGGCGTTCCGCGGGGGGACCACCCTGCATCTTGCGAACATCCGTCTCTCGCTCGATGCGTGGTACACGGAGAACAGTCATGCAGAGCAGGTGGCCAAGCTGTTCTCGCCGACGCATGCCGCGACGGGGGAGGTCCCTGGTGTTGGCCGTACACTTGGGGATAACAACGGCATCACACCTGCGATCGTCGACCGGATCGACACGGATGCGGCGGATGGGGGAGTCGTCGGACACGCACAGAAGGCCGCGCGAGCGAACCGCTCGGCGGATGGGGTCCCATTGACACTTCGTCGGCATTTCGAGTCCACAGATGATGGTGTCGCCAGCCTGCACTTTCCCTCGTACCAGCGGACAATCAGCCGGTTCGAGGCCGTCACAGAGGCGATGAACGGGTCTGACATCGCCGCAGCCCACCCACAGGTGCGCCAGCGGGTCAATAACGGCATCCTCCGCTACATGTTCGTGCGATCGCGCGGCAACTTCCTCATCCCACCCCGCACCCAGTGGGCACTACCGAGCCCGACCGGATGAGCCACTACTGCGCAGGGATGGCAGCTTCGATGGTAGAGAGTCGATAATCGGACAGTGGCATCCCATTGATGAAGATCATCGGCGTGCGGTCGACGCCGACCGCCGCGGCATCTGCTCGAGATGCATCCACGACAGATCGATACTGATCGGTTGCCGCGGCGATTGTGGGCGCGCATGGGTCGATGCTAACGGTGGCCGCAGCGTCCTGGACCGCTGCCAATCCATCCTCGCGGAAGCGCGACTGCTGTCCGAACACCGCTGAGACGAACGCGAAGAACCGGGTATCGTCCGTCATCGCCTGGACCGCGCGCGCTGCAGAGGCGATCCGGTAGGACCACTCATTCACGGGGATGGGGAAGTCATGGAACCGGTACGTGATCCGGCCGGTGTCGATGAACAACCGCTCGACGGCGGGGAATACCTCCTCGGAGTAGGTCCGACAGTGCCCGCAGGCGAAGTCTTCGTACACATCCATGACCACGGGGGCATCCGGGTCGCCAAGCTGTGGCGTCGACAGTGCAGGCGTTGGTGCCGCCTGTGCGGTCGCACACGCCGGTGGGAGATCCAACGTCGATAGCCCAGCATCTGAGGACCCGCCCAGACAGCCGGCGAGTGCGGTCCCAGCTGATGCGATGGAAAGCTGCAGCGCGGCTCGTCGCGTGTGCATAGCTGGTATCACAGGTCGGTCGATATCACCGTTCTGCTGTGCCCCGTAGAATCACGGCCCTTTTGCTACCACCTCGGCTCATGATGGTATGAGCTACGAGGAAGACGACAGCGTGATACTGCATGACAAGCACAGCGACTTCGACGGCGAGGAGGGGACGATAACCCAGGTGGTCGAGACGATGTTCGGCGATGCGACCTACACCGTGAGCTTCGAGGAGGGCCAGGAGGTTGGCGTCGGCGAGGATCAGCTCGAGGCCGTACAGTAGCCGTAATCGATGTCCACCTGGCCGGTGCACTACCTCGATATCCGAGCCTTCGCCTACGCGACGGAGATCGATGCGAGGGTACGGGATGCGGTGCGGACGGTCATTGACGATGCCGGACCGATTGAGGAGATTGATTCCACAGGCCATGGGGGCGCACCTATCACACTCCTGCAAACGCGGATACAGCGCACAAGAGCCATCGAGGGGGTCATCACAGGCCTCGAGGGGGTCGTTGACCTCTCACCTGATGCGTTGCGAGAGCGCATCACAGCAGACGGAGAGCTGTACCTCTCGATCGACAAGCAAGCAGCCCTTGCGGGAGCCATCGAATCTGGTGACGGCATCATCATCCGCAGTAAGCTCGAGGCGTACCCTGCGACACCCCAGAACACGGCCGCCGCCGCTACACCTCTGGTCGAGTTCCTCGTCAGTCAATCCACTTGATTGAACATCCGCGTGATGGGGTGGCATCCACCGGGATGGGCTCACCAGCGATGACGGCCTCCGCAGCCTCCCGCATCTCGAATCGTTCGGGGGTGGCATCAGGACTCACCGCATCATCGATGCGTGAATGAAACGCGAGTTTCAGGCCATCCTGGGTCACCTGAAAGAGGAACGGATCCGGCGTACAGACCGCATCGAACGCCCGTGCGGTCTCCTGTGTTGCATCCCGCAGGTACGCATCGAACCGTACCTCTCCTGTGTCGACACGCTCGCGCATCCGCTCGAATGAGTCTTCAGGATACGCCTCCGCATCGTTGGGATTGATGCCGACCACGGTGAGGCCTTCGACGGATGTCGCGAGTGTGTTGAGCGCATCCAGCTTTGCCTCCGCATAGGGGCAATGATTACACGTGAAGACGATCAGCACCGCCTTTGCATCACTGTATGTGTCAGGGGAGTGGGTCCGGTCATCGACGCCCGGTAGCTCGAATGATGGTACCTGCTCGCCCGGTGTCAACGTCGATGATGATCCAACGAGTGTCATATAATCAATCAGTGACCGCGAGCGAATAGGGCTTACTCGACGGTGACCAGGATGATGGCGAGAGCCGCGAACCCGATGGCCAGCACCTTCTGTGCGGTCACCGGTTCAGCAAGCAGAACGAACCCGATCACGGAGCTGATGACGAGGAAGAGTCCGAATATGGGTGTGACGATGCTGACAGGTCCCAGCGAGAGCGCCTCATAGTAGCTCAGGATGCCGACGGTGAGCGCGATTCCCCCAGCGAGGACGTACACCATCTTACTGTGGTTGAGGTAGCCGGTCAACGAATCACCGCTCGCGATCACGACCGCCAGTGACCCGATGACAAGCAGGAGATTGGTGTAGAAGGAGACAACTGCTGCCGGCATACCGTCCGGCGTTGCGGAAGCAATGCGGACCAGCGGGGGCACAAATGCGTATGACAGCATCGCGATCACCGCGAAGTGGATGTACTGCATACGGTACTCACCGAGGGTGGTCGATTGACGATTTCGGTCCATTCACTGGCATCAACAACGTCAAATGAGGCGACACTACTGTACAGGTAGGAGAAGATGATGACCACAGAGCTACTCGAGATCCTCCTGGCTGACGCCCGCCAGGGCAGTGCTGACATCGCGCGGCAGTTGGAGACAGATGCGGGGTCAGTGGATGCGGCCATCGAGGAGCTGGAGGCGAAGGGGGTCATCAAGGGGTACCAGGCGGTCATCGACTGGGGCAAGACAGACACCGCCCGGGTCCGGGCCGAGGTCGAGCTCAATGTGGAACTCGACAGGGAGACGAACTATGCTGAGATCGCTGCACGGATCGCACGGTTCCCCGAGGTTGCCTCACTCAGACTAATATCGGGGAGCTATGACTTTGCTGTCGACGTCGAGGCGGAGTCGATGCAGGCGGTCTCGCAGTTCGTCGCCGACCAGATCGCACCGATACCGGAGGTGACGCAGACGGTGACGCACTTCGTGATGGAGACCTACAAGGAACGCGGTATCTATTTCGATGACACCGATGAGGATGACAGGCTCACGATATCGCCATGAGTGAGCAGCGCCAATTGGATAATCGTGTGAGCACCCGGGCGGCGAATACCCCTCCGTCAGGGATCCGGCGCTACTTCGAGCTAGCCGCAGAGATGGATGAGGTCATTTCTCTGGGGGTAGGAGAGCCCGACTTTTCGGCGCCGTGGTCGGCCCGGATTGCCGCGATCAATGCCCTCGAACAGGGGCGAACATCCTACACCGCAAACCGGGGGCTCCGTGAGCTTCGAGAGGCGATCGCAGAGTACCTCACCACATTCAATCTGGCATATGACCCCGCTGGGGAGCTCTTGATCACGACAGGAGCATCGGAGGCACTGGATCTTGCGATGCGAGCGCTGGTGGACCCTGGTGACATCGTTGCGATCCCGCAGCCCACATACATCTCGTACGTCCCCACGGCCAAGCTCGCGGGAGCGGATGTCCTGCCGGTGGAGACGACCGCTGCGGACGGCTTCGAGCTGACGACAGATGCGTTGGAGGAGGCCGGGGCAGCAACCGCTGATGTGCTCATAATCTGCTATCCAAACAATCCGACAGGCGCGGTGATGGACCGTGATGCACTGGTGCCCATCGCACAGTACGCTGTCGAGCATGATATCACCGTCATCGCCGACGAGATCTACGCTGAACTTCGCTACGACGGCCGACATACGTCCATCGCAGCATTGCCGGAGATGCGTGACCGGACGGTTGTCATCAACGGATTCTCGAAAGCATACGCCATGACAGGCCTCCGACTCGGCTACGCTGCTGGACCCGAGCCGCTGATCGATGCGATGAACCGCATCCACCAGTACACGATGCTCTCGGCGCCGACGACCGCACAGCATGCTGCGCTGGGGGCGCTCACAGCCACGGGGGACGTCGTCAGCGAGATGCGGTCTGCATTCGATAAGCGCCGCCGGTACGTCGTCGACCGATTCTCCGAGCTGGGGATGCCGACAGCCGCACCACGGGGCGCGTTCTACGTCTTCCCACGCTGTCCCACACTACTTGCGGATGATGCCCAGTTCGCGGAGGAGCTGCTGACTGAGCAGCAGGTCGCGGTGGTTCCGGGTCGCATCTTTGGCGCCGGTGGGCAAGGCCATTGCCGCGTCTCATACGCATCCTCAATCCGGGAGTTGCGAGAGGCGCTCGATCGCATCGAGATGTTCCTCGACGATTACTGAGATCCGACAGTATAGTTCGGGGCCTCATCGGTGATCATGACATCGTGCGCATGTCCCTCCGTCTGACCTGCTGAGGAGACTCGAACGAAGGCAGATCGCTGCCGGAACGTGGGGATGTCACCCGCCCCGACATACCCCATCCCCGACTGCATCCCACCTGTGAGCTGCCGGAGCTCAGCAGCGAGTGGTCCCTTGTATGGGGTCGCAGCCTCGACGCCCTCTGGCACGAAGTCATCTGCACCAGCAGCATCATCACGGAGGTAGCGCCCCGCCCCGCCCGTCGTCATCGCCCCGACAGACCCCATCCCCCGGTACTGCTTGTATCGCTTGCCGTTCATACTGATGACCCGCCCCGGGGCTTCGTCGGTCCCTGCGAGGTATGACCCCAACATCACCGTGTCAGCTCCGGCAGCGATCGCCTTGATCGCATCACCCGAGTACCGGATGCCGCCATCGGCGATCACCGGCACATCGAACTCAGCCGCGACGTCTGCAACCTCTGCGATCGCGGTGACCTGTGGCATTCCTGCCCCAGAGACGATCCGGGTGGTGCAGATCGAACCGGGGCCGATCCCCACCTTCACCCCATCAGCAAAGGGGCAGATCGCCTCTGCAGCCTCACGCGTGCCGATGTTGCCGATGACCACATCGGCATCGACCGAATCGACGATCTCCTTGGCCGTGTCGACCACATTGAGATTGTGCGCATGCGCGCAGTCGATGAAAATCACATCCACCCCGGCAGCATCCGCCACGCGGGCCCGGTCCGTCTCGAATGGACCCACCGCAGCCCCCACGAGGAGCTGCCCCTCGTCGTCACGGACAGCTTGAGGGTACCCCCGGCGTTGGAGGATCGATTGCATGGTCACGAGTCCCACCAATTGGTCGGTTCCATCCACGATCGGTACCCGCTCGATCTTATGCTCATACATGAGCTCAAGCGCATCTCGCGTTGCGACACCGGATTCTGCGGTGATGACCTCATCCGTCATCGCCGCCTGCACCGCGTCAGATTCCCCGACCTCGAGGAAGGGTCGGATATCCGTCCCGGAGATGATCCCCAAAACCCGGTCGTCATCATCGACCACCGGCGCCCCAGAGACGCCAGCATCGTCCATCATTCGGTCGACCTCCGCGATCGTCTGATCTGCAGCTGCGGTAACGACGTCCTCCCGTCGGATGATGAGTTCATCCGCCCGCTTGACCGCACTGATCTGCGCCTCCATCGCGGAGATGTCCATGTTTCGGTGGAGGACACCGAGTCCACCATGATGGGCCATCGCGATGGCCATATCCGCCTCTGTGACCGTATCCATCGCCGCAGAGAGGATGGGGATATTGAGCTCGATTGACCGGGTCACACGGGTTCGGAGATCAGCCGTGTCTGGTTCGACCCGCGACTCCATCGGTCGCAGCAGCACATCATCGAAGGTCAGACTGGGTGGTGCAGACAGCTTCGCAGTGAATGGACCAGCAGAGGAGGGTGTCGCCATGTAAACGGTGCACAGGCCGACTCAAAAAAGATTGCGCGCTGCTCGAGGGGCATGCAATCCGGTCTCACACAATCATTAAATGCAGTCTCCTCTGATTTTGGGGTATGGACTCACACAGTCCCACTGCAGTCGGTACCGTCGGGCGAGCGCCGCAGCTGGCGCCCTCGACATTTACACGGGTGCCAACACTGCAGGAGAAACCCCTGCAATGGGGGCGTGCTGTGTGGGCCGATGATGACCGACATGGGGTCGGTCGATACCGGGACGCAGCCGGCACCTGAGCCGCGATGAGCATATCGCAGCATCCGGTCGCCCTCAGACTCGAAGAGCGGGTGGGCCGGTCGACGCGGCTCCTGGCGATGGTCATGGGCCTGCCATTGCTAGACGGCATTTTCATCGCACTACTGGTGAGTGGGGCATTGGATTCCACGGTCGCGATCATCGAGGCAGGACTGCTGATCTTCGGTGGGTCGGCGACCGTTGCGGTCATCCTCGCAGAATCGGACCCGGGGCGACGGCAGCAGCTGCTCGCGATCGCAGCAATCGGTGGGGTGTTGGTGCCCGTCGCGATCGTGCAGGCGACGTTGGCATCCAGCCTCAGCTCCATCATCGACTTCGCGATTTTTCAGCGCTTCGCTGGCGTGGTGATCCTCGCCATCGCCGCGAAGACGGCCTCCGCTGCGATCGGTCGTATCCTCCCCGCCCCAGCGGCCATCATCGGGCTGGGTCTGTTGGCGAGTGTGGAATTCACCGTACCGTCGATGGCGGCGAACATCGACACCACACTGATGCTCACCGCAGCGGCCACCGCGGGTGTGGGCGTCGTCTTCGCACTCGGTGTGGCTGCGTTCGCCCCACAGTTGCGGCAGCACGTGGACCTCGAGCGGTTCCGCTTCGGGAGTGCAATTGCCTTGGGGATGCTTGCACTGGACATTGTGGGCGTCATCCCCACCGAGGCGCCGGTCGCGCTGGGTGTGTTGGTCGTGACGGCACTGCTGGCGTACACGCCGGCAGCTGATGAGCAGCGCTCGACGGCTGCTGCACTGCGATCACAGGCCGAGGAGCCACAACTGGAGGCACGTGCACCATGGCTCTGAACTGAGATTCCGCAACGGCTAAACCTCCATTCCATCAACGGCCAGATGCGAGGGGCCGTGGCCAAGCCCGGCATGGCGACTGACTCCAGAGGCCACGCGTCACGTGACGACACTCCAGACTGATATACCGAGGAACCGGGTGATCACCGGGACCGATGACGACCCTCTGGGGTTCCGATTGGCGCACACCGGAGATATCAGTCGATCGGGGGTTCAAATCCCTCCGGCCCCATCCCGAACACTCACCCGTCAGTCATCACTTTCGACCGGTGTGATGGGGTCTGCGATGACAACCCCATCACCGGTGGCTCGACACTCCTCGAGCGCATGCTTTGCCGCATATCCCGCTGCCTGTGCGGTTCTGGCACTGCCGACTCCGACCTTCAGGATGACCCCCGTCTCCGCTTCGACCACGTCGATGACATCTGCATAGGCTGATGCATCGAGGGCGGGGACGACAGCGATCATGTTGTCACCACCGACGAAGAAGCTCAACCCCCCGTACTCCGCTCTGAGGTACCGCATCAGGCTCGCGTAGGACTGCTCGATCTCAATGAAGGTGTCGTAGGCGTTGAGCTGGTCGGTGAACCGACCCGTCGCATCGTTCACATCAAAGTGGGCTATGTGCACGTCCGTCGAGGATCGTATGTCCTCGGAGAGTGGCTGACCGACGAGCACTTCGGTGCGACTGTGGTCCTGAGCCGAGCCTGCAGCCTGCAGATCGGCGGTCGCGACCTCAAGAGCGGTCACCGGGCTCGGATCGTGTGCGGTCGCCAGCGAAACCGAGACCGGAAACCGGTTGCCGATCGATGCCTGCATCCGACGGAGCAGCTCCGTGTCCAGCCCGTTGGTCACCATGACCATGTTGTCGAACCGGGTGAAGAAGATGTAGCCACCTCGAGAGCCGACGTACTGTGCGATATCAGCATACAACCGGGACTGCAATGTCTGTAGGTCCATCTCCGCACGCGGATGAGGGGTGACCGTCCAGGGGCCATAGTTGTCGATCTGTACGAGGGTTAACTGGGCGTTGCTCACAGCGCGGTCTTGGTGGGTGACTACTTGCGTCTTGTTGTCCCACTGCTCGGATGCATCTCGGATATGGGATGCTGCGACCGCGATCTTCAAACTGCCGTCGTCATGACCTGTATCATGCCACCTGCTGGGGTCATCTTCGACGTCGATGGGACGATCCTCCGGGGGACTGAGCCGCTCCCCGGAGCGATGGGCGCCGTCGTCGCCTGCCGGGATGCGGATATTCCGGTGCGCTTCGTCACGAACAATCCCACGCAGCCAGCGGAAACGTACGTCGAACGGTTTGCGGCGGCGGGAATGTCTGTATCAGCCGAGGAGGTGATCACTGCGGGATCGGCGACGGTACGTCTGCTGAGTGAGCAACACGCAGACGCTGCGGTGGGCGTCATCGGTGCGGAGTCACTGCGTATGCAGCTCAGAGCTGCGGGCGTCGAGGTCCGTCCGCTGACCGACCCGATCGGGGTGCTCGTTGTCTCAATCGATCATGAGTTCACCTACGAGACCCTCGTGCGCGCACAGACGCTACTCGCCGACGGGTCGGTCCGGTTCATCGGGACCGATCCGGACATGATCATCCCCGCTGCAGACGGCGCGAGACCTGGCTCTGGGGCCATCATCCACGCGGTCGCAGGGGTCGCAGGCCGGGGGCCTGACGTGATCTGTGGGAAGCCCTCGGTGATGATGCAGGCGATGATCCTCGAGTCCCTCGAAGCATCCCCAGCATCACTGCTGGTTGTGGGGGATCGGCTTGATACCGACATCGCCCTCGGTGTGCAGGCGGGGATGCAGACTGTGCATGTGACGACCGGTGTCGACTCGGAGGCACCTGATGGGATCACGCCGGACCGCAGCCTGGACAGCCTCGAAGCACTCGCAGACAGCTGGTGACCTTCGGTATTACCGGATGGTCAGCTGCTCGCCCACACCGAGCAGCTCGACGGCCGCGCCGCTGTGATCGGTGATGGTCGCTGCGGCGGCTTCAAGATCCACCTCGATCGCGGGGAACGTCCCATGGTGAATCGGGATCACCGTCTCAACATCCAGCCATTCTGCGGCGACTGCAGCTTGTTGTGGACCCATCGTGAAGTGATCGCCCACCGGAAGTGCTGCGATGGTGGGGCGCAGATATGCACCGATTACGTCACGCATCTCAGACATCAGGCCGGTGTCCCCTGCGTGATACACCGTCGGGAAATCACCAGTGGCCTCGAGGTGCGGTGCCTCTGTGCCGATACAGAAGCCCACGGGTGTCCCCAGTGATCGGGTGTGATCGCTGTCAGCACTGTTGGTGTGGTCTGCCCGGACCATCGTGACGAACAGTCCACCACAGCGGACGGTCCCACCGATGTTCATCGGGATCGACTCGCTGAAGCCGTACGTCTCCTCGAGGTAGCCGATCAGCTCAGGCACCGCGACGAGGGTGGCATCGGTGAACGCATCCATCGCACCGATGTGGTCGACGTGGCCGTGCGTGGCAAGGACGTACTCTGGTGACAGGTCCGCGGTAGGGTCACCGGTGACATCAGGATGGCCGAAGAACGGGTCGATCACCAGAGAGGTATCCGCAGCCGTGATCGCGAGTGCCGAATGGCCATAGTATGTGAGCTCCATGTGCAGCCAGCCGCCCCTGGGGTGCTTGAACCCTCGCCCCCGACGGATGGGACACTGTTTAACCCTGGTCAACCAGAGAGATATTATGCACATACGCGACCTCACCGCGCACGCCGAGTACGTCCCGGGGAGGGGCATTGAGGAGGTCGCCCGGACGCTGGGACGTGAGCCTACGTCACTCATCAAGCTGTCTGCGAACGAGAATCCACTGGGAGCGCCACCGGCAGCAGTGCAGGCATTGAGCAGCGTTGAGACGGCGATGAGCAGCTATCCCAAATCAGCGGTGGTCGACCTTCGAGCTGCGGTGGCTGCGGAGCTGGACGTCGATGCAGCGCAGGTATGGCTGGCTGCAGGAGCAGACGGGGCGATCGACTACCTACATCGGGCGATGTTGCGCCCAGGCGACCGGGTGCTCACACCGCACCCAGGATTCGCCTACTATGGGATGTCGGCCCGCTATCACCACGGTGAGGTGGACAGTTACCGCCTCGACGCCGCAGATGATTTCCTGCAGAACCCAGCGAGCATCCTTGATGCGTACGACGGACATCGCATGCTGTTCCTGACGACACCGAACAATCCGACGGGCACAGAGCTGTCACCGGTGGAGATCCGGCAGGTCGCAGAGGGAGTCGGGCCTGAAACCCTGGTCGTGATTGATGAAGCGTACGGGGAGTTCAGTGAACATCAGAGCATGGCCGGGGCGGTGGACTCGCTCGGGAACATCGCTGTGCTACGGACGTTCTCGAAGGCGTACGGGCTCGCGGGGCTCAGGATTGGATACGCCGTGGTGCCATCATCGATCGCATCCGCGTATGCACGAATCAACACCCCGTTCGCCACGAATCACCTCGCCTGCCATGCCGCGCTGGCGGCACTCGGGGACAAATCGCACCTCGAGGAGACGATCGAGACGGTCCGCCGATCTCGGCAGCTGCTCCAGCAGCAGCTGCCCGTGCCGACGTGGCCTTCGGGTGGGAACTTCGTGCTCGCAGATGTCGGTGAGGCGACGGCCGTCACGGCGGCAGCGCAGGAGGAGGGGATCATTCTGCGGGATGCGACGAGCTTCGGCCTACCGGACTGCGTCCGCATCAGCTGTGGTACCGTCGAGGAGACCGAAGAGGCGATAGGTGTGCTCGAGGCGATCCTGGCGGGGTGACTGATGCAGGTCGCACTCACCGGCACACCAGGAGTAGGGAAGACGACCGTCGCAGCGGCGCTCAGCGCCCGTGGGGGCATCAGTGTACACGAGCTGGAGACGGTCACCGTCGCAGAACAGTACCGTGCAGGGACGGATGCGGAGCGGGAGACGGTCATCGCTGACCTCGATGGTCTGCGTGGGTGGGCCACTGGACGAGACGGGGTGATCGTGTCGCATCTCGCCCATCTGCTAGGCCCCGACCGTGCGATCGTCCTGCGGTGTCACCCAGAGGAGCTTGCTGACCGGCTCACAGATGAAAGGCGATCGCCTGCCTCGATCGCGGAGAACTCTGAGGCCGAGGCGTTGGATGTCATCCTGACCGAGGCAGTCGCGGCCCTGGGTGCGGCTGCAGTCGCAGAGGTGGACACCACCGGCAGATCGCCGGGTGCGGTCGCTGATGCTGTCGAGGCGCTGCTCACAGAGCCATGGTGTCCGTCTGCAGGGACCGTCGACTTCACCGAGGTGCTATGACGCTCGATCGGCTGCGACCGCTCGCAGAGCGGGCCTTGGGTCCATGGGTACGACTCGCTGCGTGGGCGGGACTCAGCCCAGACGGTGTCTCAATCATCGGATTCACGATGGCGATCGTCGCAGCTGGTGGATTCCTGGTCGCCTCCCCGTGGGGGTATGCGATCGCGGCGGCCGCGGTGTTCTTGAACGGATGGTTCGACCTCGTCGACGGTGGGCTCGCACGTGTGCAAGGGTCCGCCGCAGCAGAGGGGGACCTGTTGGACCATGTGCTCGACCGGTATGCGGACTTGATCATCATCGGAACGATCGCAGCCGGTATCGACGCGTACGCGGTGGGACTGTTCGCGGTGACGGGCGTGCTGATGACCTCCTACATGGGGACGCAGATCCAGGCGGTCGGGTTGGGTCGGGCGTACGGGGGACTCGTGGGTCGTGCCGACAGATTGGCGCTCGTGGTAGCCGCAAGCAGCCTCGTCGCAATCGGCCTCACCTCAATCGGTGGGGTGGAGCTCCTGTGGGGACTGCTGGCCCTCTTTGGCATCATAGGTCATCTCACCGCACTGCAACGATTCGTCGATGCTTGGCGAAGACTGTGATGGGGTCGTCGAGTTTATACAATCGGGTTGAGTAGGTTTACCATGGCCCACTGTGAGATGTGTGGCGCAGAGCATGCATCGCTCACGAAAGTGAAAATTGAGGGGGCGACACTGCAGCTGTGTGAGCAGTGCAAGGGGTTCGGGACAGAGGTGCATGAGCCCTCGAACTCTGCCAGCTCGACGAACAAGTATTCCACCGGCCAGTCCACGCAGACCAGCAGCGATGCACCAGCTGGAGATCGATCGAGCAGACCCCGGCGGGATATGTTCGATACGATGCCCGAGATCGCGACGGACTACGACGATGAGATCCGCACCGCGCGTGAGGCGGCTGGACTGAGCCAAGAGGAGTTGGCCGATCAGCTCAACGAGAAGGCATCGCTCATCCGGAAGCTTGAGCGGGGATCGATGTTACCGGATGATCGGGTCAGAAAGAAGCTGGAACGCACCCTCGACATCTCGTTGTTGGAGGGGGGAGCAGATGTGGAGACGGACTGGAGTGGCTCTGCATCGACGACGACCACGCTCGGAGACGTGGTCAAGCGCGGCGACTGAGTGAACACAATTGCTTTACTGGCATTTGAGTAACTAGTGGCATGCACATCGTAGTGAATCTGAAGGCGTATGCATGCGACGCAGCGGCGATCGCATCGGCCGCGACAGAACACGCCACGGTCGAGACACCAGTCAGTGTGGTCCCACAGGCCCCTGCGATAGCTGCGACCGCTGCCGCCGGTGTCGATACCTGGGCACAACATATCGATCCCATCGATCATGGGAGTCACACCGGGACGGTACATGCCATGGCTGCTGCACAGGCTGGAGCAACCGGCACGCTGCTGAACCATTCCGAGCGACGACTCAAGCTGGCTGATATCGACGAGGGAATCGATGCGGCAGAGCGAGCAGGGCTGCTCACCTGTGTCTGTGCGAACACCCCGGCGCAAACGGCAGCGGTGGCCGCATTGGGTCCCGACATGGTCGCGATCGAACCACCTGCGCTGATCGGCGGGGATGTGTCGGTTGCGACTGCAGATCCCGATATCGTTCGGGACGCGGTGACCGCAGCTGCGGCTGTCGATCCGTCGGTCGCAGTCTACTGTGGAGCAGGCGTCTCATCGGCTGCGGATGTCGCCACAGCAGGCGACCTCGGCGCCACCGGGGTGTTGCTCGCATCCGGTGTCGCAAAGGCGACCGACCCCGCTGCGGCACTCGCAGAGCTCATCAACAGCTAGTGGCCATCGAAACCGTCCAGTGACGTCTGCCCACGACGACGGGGACGGGCGGGACGCTCCAGCGGGGATGACCATCCCTGTAGGTCAGACTGGTCAGTGGGTGCGAACGAGAGGTTCGAAACACGCACACCCAGCTTACGGACGGTGTGCCCATCGAACTCCCCAAGCAGATCGAGTGCCACGGTGCGGACCAGTTCTGCGTCATCGACAGGTCCGCCGAGGCTCCGTTCGCGCGTGTTGATATCGTACGGTGGGGTCACGATCTTGATACCGATGGTGCGATACAACGCACCCTTTTGCTGTGCACGGTCTGCGACGGCCCCAGCGAGATCCTCGATCGCCTCTGTGATGACTGCGGTGTCATCTGTGGCCTGCATTGACCGCTCCCGGGAGAGGCTCTTCGGTGATCCCGTGGGCTCGACAGCCCTCGGATCGATGCCCCGGGCTCGTTGTTGCAGCTCGATACCACGGCTTCCGAACAGCCTGGTGACGGTCGCAGACTCCGCGGCCGCAAGGTCACCGATCGTTTCGACACCCCGATCACGCAGTTCTCCCGCAGAGACCGGACCGATGCCGTGGAGATCATCGATCGGTAGCGGGGCGAGAAAGGCTCCTGCAGCACCCGGTGGCACGACGACCAGGCCATCCGGCTTGTCGTGGTCGGAGGCGATCTTGGCGGTGGCCATGTTCGCGGCGACACCGACGCTCGCAGGAACACCCACGGATTCTGCGATCTCGTGCTTGAGCCCTGTGGCGAGCTGCTGCGGTTCGGAGTGCTCACCACCCCAGGCGGCCTGATCACTCACATCGAGATATGCCTCGTCGATGCTGACCTCACGGATGATGTCTGCGTGTGCACGCAGGACCGCCTTGACCTCCGTTGCGACCGCACGGTAATACTCCATATCGACCGGCCGGTAGACACCAGTGACGACATCAGGATCGTCAGACTCCGACGGTAGTAGCGCGAGCGCCTGGTCGATCGGCTGGGCAGAGTGCACACCGTGCGCACGCGCCTCATAGGAAGCAGTCGCAACCGCTCCACCATCTGCACCGGGGGCATACCCCATCCCGACCACCAGCGGTTCCCCCTCGAGGTCAGGGGCACGCAGCCGCTCACAAGACGCGTAGAAGCAGTCCATATCCACATGGAGGATGACCCGGTCAGTCTCGCTGGTGGTGACCGTGCCAGGGAGGGTCTGATCCTGCATGGTCCTCATCGCTCACTTGAGCCGTTCACGGAGGAAGGTGGGATGTGCGGCGGTGACACCGTCGATGGTCAAGATAGCCTCACTGATCACATCACCCACCGCGTCCCCATCGTCCGCGCGGACCTCCGCCATGAGCATGTGGTCGCCCGAAGAGCTGTACAGCGACCGTACCTCGGGTATCGAACGGAGCTGTCGGCTCACCGCTACGTATTGGTCGGACTCAACATCCACTCCCACCAGTGCGATGGTAGCACTCAGGAGCTTCTTTGGGTCGAGATCCGCAGAGTACCCCACGATGACGCCCTCGGCCTCCAGCTGGGCGATGTACTTGCGCGCAGTGGGCTTTGAGACATCGGCCGCCGCGGCGATATCTGCGACCGATGCCTGCGCATCCTGCTCGAGTGCAGCGAGGACACGATCGGCCGTCGTCGCAGGTTCCATAACTAATGTTCGGTGGTCAGAAAAAATATCTTCCGCACCCCCAACCTGTGAGCCGCTCAGCGGTGACGGTCCAAGAACAGGTCGTAACTGCGTTCCCATTCGTACGAGCCGTCGAAGTATCGCTCAGCCAGGGGGGTCTCTGGCATATCACCACGGGCCATCTTCTCCTGCTGATACGATGGTCGGTCCGGGTCATGGTAGTATCGCCCCGTCAACACGGTGCCTTCATGAAGGAGATCCTCGGTCTCGATCATCATCGCCGCGGCACTCTTGCGATCATGGACGTCGATATCATACTCCTCGGATTCGTTGATATCGATGTACGGGACATACTGCCTGGCATCCTTGTTCCATGTCGGGCACTGGGTGAGGAAGTCGATATGGGCGAACCCCTCATGCGAAATCGCCTCGACGAGGATGTCACGTGCCTGGTTCGGGTTCACAGCTGCGGTGCGGGCAACGAACGATGCCCCCGCGTTGAGCGACATCGATAACGGCCGTAGCGGATCTTTCGCCGAGCCATGTGGCTGGGTCTTCGATTTGTGACCCTTCGGTGACGTCGGTGACGTCTGCCCCTTCGTGAGGCCGAAAATCTCGTTGTTGAACACGATGTACGTGATGTTGTGATTCTCACGGGCACTGTGCATGAGGTGGTTGCCACCGATGCCATACCCATCACCGTCACCACCGGCTGCGATCACGGTCAGTCCATCGTTCGCTAGCTTCGCTGCACGAGCGATCGGCAACGACCGGCCATGCAATGTATGGAAGCCGTAGGACTCGAAGTAGCTGTTGAGCTTGCCCGAGCACCCGATCCCTGTGGAGAGGAGGATCTCATCGGGCGACAGTCCGAGCTCCGTCGCCGCACCCTTCAGGGCTTTCAGCACCCCGAAATCACCACACCCGGGGCACCACGTCGCCTGTGGTTCAAGCTCCGGCGTGAACGATGTCTGATCGAACTCTCCCTCGCTGTCTATCGCATTGAAAGCACTCATGATTAGTCTCCTGCCGCTGGTACATGTCGAGGCTGGCTGCCTCCCATCTCGAGTGAGCCATCGACGATTGATTCGACGCTATCGACGATTTCCTGTGGTTCGAACGGGTTGCCGTTGTACTTGAGGAGGCTCTCGAGGCGGTCACCGTGGACACCAAGCTCTCGCTGGATCAGCCCGCGGAACTGCCCGGTCGCATTCATCTCCACGACGACGGCGGTGTCGACACCCTCGATGAACGACTGGACGGCACTCACGGGGAATGGCGCCAGCTCCGAGACGCCGAGCATCTCCACGGGCGTCCCCGCATCGTTCAACATGTCGACTGCCTCCCGGACCGTGCCCTTCTGCGAACCGAAGGTGAGGAGGCCGACGCGCCCGGTGGCATCGCCGTACCGCACATTCCGACTCTCGGCGTCTGCATCGAGATGCTCGCGAATGGCCGCGAGCTTCTGCATCCTGCGGTCGACCTGCGCCACTCGGTTATCTGGGTCCTCAGAGATGTGCCCTGCAGGCATGTGCTCGTTGCCGGTCGCAAGGTAGCGACCACCCACCTGTCCGGGGACCGAGCGTGGGCTCACCCCATCTTCGACCTCATGCTGGAACCGATAGAACTTGCCCGACGGATCGTGTGGCGCATCTGCGATCTCCGTCTCCGTCAGCGTCGCCCCGAGCGAGGGGTTCGGCTCGGTGTCGAAGGTGCTTGCAGGCACCGACTGCAGCTCCCCACCGTTCTTCTGATCGTACAGGACGATGGTTGGGATCTGGTACTCATAGGCCACCTGGAATGCCTTCCGCGTCTGTTCGTACGCCTCCACCGCATCACCCGGCGCGAACACCACCCGGTGTGAGTCGCCCTGTGACGTGTAGAGGGTGTGTTCAAGATCGGCCTGCTCTGGCTTCGTAGGCATCCCCGTGGATGGCCCCGCCCGCATCGCCTCGAGCAACACCACCGGGGTCTCCGACATCTCTGCGAGCCCCAGTGGTTCAGACATGAGCGCGAATCCCCCGCCCGATGAGCCAGACATCGCCTTCACGCCTGCATGTGACGCGCCCACCGCGAGCGCTGCGGCGGCGATCTCATCCTCGACCTGCTCGGAGATGCCGCCGACCTGTGGGAGGTTCTGCGACATGATGGTGAAAACCTCTGTCCATGGGGTCATGGGGTAGCCAGCGATGAACCGACACCCCTCGTCGAGAGCTCCGTATGCGATCGCATCCGATCCGGACACGAGGACCTGATCGGTGGCCTCGCCACCACTCGGCAGCTCGATGCCCGGGGCGTCCACATCGAACTCACTGCGGACGGTCTCGAACGCATCGTCGAAGACCTTCAGGTTCGGCTCGAGGATCTTCTCCGGCATCGCATCGGACATGAGGCCGGTGATCACCTCAGGCTCGATGCCCGCGATCGCACAGGTGATAGCCACACCTGCGGTGTTGCGCATCACCTCCCGCCCGTGCTCGCGCGCGATCGATCGCAGATCGACCGGGTAGACGTGCCACCCATGGTCTGCGACCTTCTCATCGAAGTCAGGGATATCCTCGGTGTCGATGAGGCCACTGTCGTACACGATGACGCCACCCTCGGTGAGTTCATCCAGGTTCTCCGCCAATGGCTTGATCTGCTCATTCCCGTAATATGCACCCTCCGAGGGGTTGCGTGCGAACGAATCGCCTAGTGCCAGCAGGAAGTTGTACCCATCACCCCGCGAGGTGATCGGCTCTGCTGCCACGCGCACCTCCGTGTAGGTATGTCCTCCCCGGATACGGGACGGATAGTGCCGATGCGTAAACACGTACAGCCCCGCCCGCATCAGCGCTTTCGCGAAGTTCTGGCTGGTCGAGGCGATTCCGTCTCCGGAACCACCGGCGATCCGCCAAATGAGTTCGTTCTGCATCATAGATGTGTTGAGGCCCGTGGGCCACTGAAACATCCTTGCCGACTGCTGAAGTAAAACCTTGTCATAGGTTAGCAAGGAATAATCATGACAGACACCCGCACACCCCCTTACTCGGGGCTTGAGGGGTGGTAGGATGTGCGATAACTACCGGTGTCGCCATCCAGTCTATCGGGGTTGATTCGCCCCGCAAGCAACATGAAGTCCAGAAGTGTCAGCCGGATCATCGCTTCGACCACCGGTACCGCCCGTGGTGGCAGCACCGGATCATGACGGCCCAAGACCTGGATATCCTCGTAGCTGCCGGTCTCCCAGTCGACCGTCTGCTGCTGCTTGGGGATCGACGTCGGTGCGTGCCAGGTCGCCTCACCTGTGATCGGGTCACCGGTGGTGATGCCCCCCTGGAATCCACCGTGGGTGTTGCCCGTGGGGATCGGATCTCCCGGCTCTGCGGTCACGGCCTCCTGCCGGTCGGCGTCCGCATCCTCATAGAACTCCCAGTCCTCGTTCCGGGCAGATCCTGACCATTCGCGAGCCTCACGACCGAGGCCGAACTCGACGGCGGTCACCGCGGGGATCGCGAACAGCGCCTGTGCCAACCGCGCCGGGGCTGCGTCGAACCGCGGTGCGCCCAGCCCACGCGGCACCCCCCGGGTGGCGAAGGCCACGGCACCGCCGATCGAGTCACCCTCCTGCTGGTACCCGTCGATCAGCTCGCGCATCGCCTCTGCGGTCTCGGGATGTGCACACCGCACGGGATTGCTATCGGTTGCAGTCTGCATCTGTTCGAACGTCACCGGCGGTGCCCTGATATCACCGATCTGATTCACATGTGCGGCCACCTCCACGTCGAACCGGTCGAGTATCGCCTTCGCGACTGCTCCTGCAGCCACCCAGTTGACGGTCTCGCGGGCGGAGGATCGACCGCCACCGCCCCAGTTCCGAGTCCCGAACTTTGCGGAGTACGTGAAGTCCCCATGTGAGGGCCGTGGGGCGGTCACATACGGCTCATACTTCTTCGACCGTGCATCCTTGTTCTCGATGACCATCCCGATCGGCGTCCCTGTTGTCACGCCATCTTGCACACCGGAGTTGAGTGTCACCGCATCCGGCTCTCCCCGGGAGGTGGTGATCATCGATTGGCCCGGTTTCCGCCGGTCGAGCTCTGTCTGGACGAGTGCGCTGTCGAGTGGCAGCCCTGCTGGACACCCCGATATCGTGACACCCATCGCGCGCCCGTGGCTCTCGCCATAGGTCGTGACCTGGAACAGCCGACCGAACCGATCACCGTTCATATCGGCTTCGTCGGGGGCGGTGACATAAATATCTGCGAGACCCTCATCGCCGCTCCACACTCCCACCAAGAGTCGCCAACGCCTCGAAGAAGTCAGGATACGACACCGCAACGTGCTCTGCTCCTGTGATATCACAGGGTACATCACCTGCGGTGGCGAGGACGCTGAGCGCCATGATGATCCGATGATCACCGGCACCATCGAGGGTGATGCCACCGACGTCTGCAGGTGCTGCGCCGATGCACAACCGACTGTGTTCCTCAGTGACATCAACACCGAGCTCATCGAGTGCGGACGCCATCACCGCGACCCGGTCTGTCTCCTTCAGTCGGACATGACCGCAGTTCTCCAAGCACATCTGCCCCTCCGCATACACACCGAGCACCGCGAGTGTTGGGAGTAGGTCTGGGGTGTCCCCCACGTCGACGGTCACAGCCGTCAGGGGGGCAGCATCGACCGTCAGGGTCTCCGCATCGCGGTCCCACGCGATCGATGCACCCATCTCCTCGAGGATGCCGACAATCGCTGTATCCCCCTGCGCAGATGGTGAGGCCCCCTCGATCACGACAGGGTCCGACGCACACAGCGCCCCCAGTGTCGCGAGGTATGAGATGGATGAGAAGTCCCCAGGGACAGCATATGGAGTCGTCCGCCGATACTGCTGTTGACCGGCGACGTGATATCCGCCATCGACCGTGGTGGCACGGACACCGAAGGCCTCCAACACCTCGATCGTGATCTGGATGTACGGTGCGGACTTCACCGGTGTCTGCAGTTCGATCGAGATTCCCTCATCGGTCTGTGGACCCGCCATCAGCAGTGCGGAGATGAACTGTGAAGAGACGTCACCGGGGAGTGCCACAGGTCCACCCGCGATCGGTCCTCTGACGACCAGGGGGGCCGTCCCATCCGATCGGACGGACAGGGCGGTGCCACCCAACGAGTCGATCGCCTCCAACAGCGGCGCCTGTGGCCGGGTTCGGAGTGAGGCATCACCGGTGAGTACCGTGTAGCCGTCCACCAGTCCCGCCGATCCGGTCACAAGCCGCATCGTCGTCCCGGAGTTCGCACAGTCGATCACATCATCTGGGACGCCCGGTCGACCGTCGAACCCAGCGATCTCCAACCGGCCATCCACCCCGGTATCGATTATCGAAGCCCCGAATGCCTCGATTGCTCGACGCGTCGCTGCGGTGTCGGCACTCTCGAGGACGCCCGTGATCGTCGCTGTGTCGCTGTAGCCCCCAGCAAGGATCGCACGATGGGAGTAGCTCTTCGATGGGGGGGCTCGGATCCTCCCCGAAAGCCGTGCGGGGCTGACGCGCACATCCATGTGCGCACAGCCGAGGGTGGCCGTATAGCCATATCGGTGCACTGACCCACAGGTTTTGCTGCTGCCGCTCAGCCTGGTGTCATGGAGCATCCTGCGAGCACGCTCGATGCGTGGTTGGACGAGATGGGGGTTGATGGGTATCTCATCGACGCCGATGGTGCAGATCCCGCACAGCGCTATCTCTCGGGGTTCGATGCCCCCGATCCGTACCTCACACTGTACACACCACAGGAGCTCGTGGTGTTGGTTTCACCCCTAGAGGCGGGGCGAGCTCGCCGGATGAGTGCTGCCACGACGGTCGTCGTCACCACCGCGTTGGGGGCTGACGACCTGCGGGAGCGCTACGGGCGGGAGACCGCAGCAGAGGTGATCAAGGGTGCGCTGTGTGCCCGCTACGGAGTCGACGATGTCGCGGTGCCGCCGAACACCTCGATCCGGACGGTCCAGCAGCTCCGCAACCGGGGGGTGCGGGTGACGGTCGCCGCCGAGGACCCGACCGACGAGTTACGCGCGGTCAAGCGGCCTGCAGAGCTAGCGGCGATCCGCCGTGTGCAGGCTGCGACGGAGGATGCGTTCATCGCAGCGATCGAGCTGCTGAAGGCATGTGATATCAACGCAGAGGGTCATCTCAGCCATTCAGGGGGGACCCTCACGAGTGAGCGGTTGCGGGAAGAGATCGCCGTCAGCCTCTATGGCGCGGACTGCCGACCGGGGCCGATCATCTGTGCTGGTGGCATCGCGGCGGCGGACCCCCACGATCGCGGCGAGGGGCCACTGCCTGCGGAGGCGCCGATCATCATCGACATCTTTCCTGCGGCGGCCGACAGCGGCTACCACGCCGACATGACCCGTACGGTGAGTGTGGGTGACCCGGGCAGCCGATGTCGAGCGTGGTATGCCGATGTCGCCACAGCGAAGGCTGCTGGCATCGATGCACTCGCCGCCGGTGTTACCGGAGAGTCCGTCCATGAGGCGGTGAGCGGGGTGCTCGCGGATGCGGGCCACTCCACCCTCAGCACCGATCCCGCGACCACGACTGGCTTCATCCATTCGACGGGGCATGGCGTCGGGCTGGCTGTCCATGAGAGACCACGGCTCGCACCGGGTGTGGGTGCACTCCCCGAAGGAGCGGTCGTGACGGTCGAACCCGGGCTGTACGATCGCGCCGTCGGGGGGATCAGGCTTGAGGACCTGGTCCTCGTCACTGAGGGTGGTGCAGAGGTGCTCACCGATGCACCGGAGATGTTCGTGCTCTGAGGGGGTCCTTTTTGCCCCACGGTGGTGAGGAGGCGGTCATGGACGTGCTCGTCGTGGGGGCAGGGCAGATGGGTCGGTGGCTGGGCAGCACGCTCGATCCTATCGCATCAATCACGTACCTCGACCGCGACGAAGAGACTGCTGCGGAGGCTGCGGCCATGGGGGGTGCCAGAGCCGTCACAGCCGGTATGGCTGTCGACGTCGTTGCCATCGCAGTCCCGATCTCCGCGACCGAGTCGGTCCTCAAAGCTTACGCCCCATTCGCGCGCGAGGCGATCATCGATGTGACGGGGCAGATGCAGCCGCCGCTGTCGGTGATGCGTGAGGTCGCCGAAGGGCTAGAGCGGATGAGCTTACACCCTCTGTTCGCACCCCATGCGGCTCCCGGTCGAATCGCGATGGTGATCGACGCCGACGGCCCACGTGTCCAGACGCTCTGCGAGCAGCTCGTAGATGTGGGGAATGAGCTGGTCGAGACCGACCCGGTGACGCATGATCGGAGTATGCGAACGATCCAGGGGGCAGCCCACGCGGCGATCTTCGCATATGGCTTGGCCGCTGAGGATGTCCCTGCTGAGCTGCATACCCCGGTCTCGGAGACGTTGGAGGGCCTGCTTGGTCGTGTGACCGAGGGCGACCCGTCAGTCTACAGGGAGATTCAACAGAGGTTTGACGGCATCGCAGTGCTCGGGGCTGCTGTGGACCAGATGGCGGCCGATCACACAGCAATCGATGTGCTGTACGACCAAGCTGAACGAGGGGAATGAGCACCCTCGAATCACAACTGCATGATACGGTGCGATACCTCCAGAAGGTCCGGCCACTGGACCCGCAAGAGCTTGCCACGTACGTCGATGGAGACGCAGCATCCGTCGAGGCAATCCTCAGAACACGGGCTGTGGACTGGGGGCTCATCCGGGATGCCCCAGGCAGGTACAAGCCTGCCCCATCTGGAGCGATACCCACCGGTGAATGGGCACAGGATACACTGCCGCCGAAAATCGGTGAGGTCGGGACGGAACTACTGTCCGCCTACGGTGGGAGGTCTTGGGCAAGCGGTGACAGTGGTGAGCGTCTGCGAGCAGCGGTTGATGCGTTGAAAGCAGACTACATGGCTGGCCGGAGGGTGAGTTACACCCAAGAGACCCTGCTGGCGTATCTCATCTACCATCTTCCACGGTACTACGCTACCATCGGCTACGTCCTTACACCCCTGCTCGAGAGATCGCTCCTGGGGCGACCACTCAAGATCGCGGAGGTCGGTGCGGGGACGGGCGGGCCCATGCTTGGGATCGGCGACAGGTTGGGTCCGGAGAGTCTCATCGAATACCATGCAATCGAACCCTCGCCAGCGATCGATGTCCTAGAGCACATGACCGCAGCCACCAGCCCGAACCTCCACCCACAGCTGCATCGATCACGGGTTGAACGGTGGCTCGACGATCCGGATGGCCCCTTCGACCTCATCATCTGTGCGAACATCCTCGGTGAACTCCAGGATCCCGCCGGTGTCATGAAGCAACTGCTTGGGTGTCTTCGCGAAGACGGTGCGCTGGTGCTCGTCGAACCAGGTGACCGCGAGCAGAGTGTCCGATTACGGACTGTGGAGCGACAGTTGACGGCTGAAGCGACGGTGTTCGCGCCTGAGCCACGCCTGTGGGCGGACCTCCAGCCCTCGGACACCGGGTGGGGGTTCGACGTGGGGGTTCAGCTCGAGCCCCCCTCATGGCAACGACAGCTGCAGGCAATGGCCCCCGACCCAGCCGCGGACACCTATCTGAACCCCCATGTGCAGTTCAGCTACAGCATCCTGCGTCCGGATGGACAGGTCCGGTTCGCTCCACCATTCGACCGGCAACGAGTCACACCGTTGGCTGAGACCACCGGAAAGATCACCGACCGGATCAACGTCGTCGGCACGAAGCTCTCGCACGACCTCAGCAGCACGCCGGAGAGCAATGGGGTGTTCCGGATTGGGGATGGGTCCCAGGCGGAAGACCACTTCATCATCCAGACGGTCAGTGGGGAGTTGGTTGACGCAATCGACTGGGTGCCGTATGGGAGTGTGTGCCGCTTCGAGGGGGTCCTGACGCTGTGGAATGACGCGGAGGGCGCAGTCAACCTCGTCGTCGACCATGCATCGGTGGTCGAACCATTGGCACTGCCCGACACAAGAGCTAATCATCTCGGCTCGGGACCGCCAACATGACCCACCGCCAGCATGTGCTGCTGACGAACGATGATGGGGTGGATGCTGTCGGCATCCGCGCGTTATACCAGGTGCTCGCGCAGACGTGCGATGTCACCGTCGTCGCACCGGCGACTGACCAGTCATCGGTGGGTCGGCAGCTGAGCTGGGACCTGCAAGTCAGCCAACATGAGTGGGGCTATGAGGTCGATGGGACCCCCGCGGACTGTGTTGTTGCCGGAGTGGAGCTGCTGTGCCCCGATGTGGATGCGGTCGTCGCCGGCTGTAACAAGGGTGCGAACTTGGGAGCCTATGTCCTGGGGCGGTCCGGGACCGTCTCCGCTGCGGTCGAGGCGGCGTTCTTCGAGGTTCCTGCCATGGCGGTATCGATGTACGTCCCTGGGGGCGGAGAGACGCCCTGGCAGGAGCAGGCAGTCGATCCTGCGGTGTTCGTGGAGGCGACAAATGCGGCCCGGTACCTCCTCGAAGCTCCGTTGGGCGATCTAGTGACCCCCGGCGGCTATCTCAACGTCAATGCCCCGATCGCGACACAGCCGGGGCGACCGACCGCATCGCTCGAGGTAACCGAACCGTCTACCTGGTATGCGATGACCGCGCGGGCCGGGGATGAGGGGGCGATCCGACTGCACGATGCGGTCTGGGAGCAGATGCGCACCGGGGAGATACCCGATGACCGAGGGACGGACAGGCGCGCGGTGATGCAAGGGCGAGTCTCGGTGTCACCGCTGACAGCACCACATACGCCCACGGCTTCGGACCGATTGGCGCCAATCGTCGACGGGTACGAACCGGCCTGAGCAACAGATTGACACGGGATGCTGCTCGATACACGATACGATGGACGATGACGACGAGGAGACGGCAGGTACGAAGGGCTTCGCCGAGCAGGTCGCAGCAGTCCGTGAGGCATTCTCTGAAGAGGATCGGACGGTCGACGCCGGTGCACGGTCGCGGATGGACCCTACGATGTTACTGGAGGCGCTGTCAGGGGGGACGGATGCAACTGACCGGGCATCCGAGGTTGATCTCGCCCCCCTGATCCGTGAGCTGCAGCACCTCCGTGATGAGGTCACCAGGGTCGGGGTCGCACTCGAGGAGCTCGTGGAGCTGCAACGGGACTGATCAGACCAATCGGCGGTAGTGTTTGAGCAGCTCATCTATGGAGGCGCCGACGCCGAGCGACGCACGCTGACGCGCACAGCCCGCTTCGAGCGTCTCCTGGGTACGTAGCCCCATTTCGATGGCCGCATGCAGGGCGTCGATGTCCCGGGGTGGGTAGTGTAGTCCATCAATGCCATCGGTCACTGTCTCCGAGAGTGCCGCTGCATCGGCAGCGATGACTGGCGTCCCGCAGGCGATGGCCTCCATCGCGACGAGTCCCTGCGTCTCGACTGGCGACGGGAAGACGAAGAGATCGAGTGCGCTGTAAAATCCCGGGAGTGTGTCCCGCGGGAGGAACCCGAGGAACGTCGCATCAACATCCTGCTGTCGCGCGATACCCTCGAGTTCCGTGCGGGCTGGCCCATCCCCCCCGATCAGCACCTGCACATCGAGCGCTGCCGCAGCCAGCAGCAGCTCATCCAACTGCTTCTCGTGCCCCAGTCGGCCGGTGTAGCCGATCGTGGGCCGCTCATCCGAGAGGGCGGCATCCACCACCGGATCGGCGGGAGCCGGTGCAAATCGCTCGAGGTCGATCCCGTTTGAGATCACCGTCATCTCCGGTTCCGATGCCGCGCCAACACTGAACGCATCCCTGGTCGCCGCAGAGGGGAATACCACGAGATCAGCCTGCCGGAGGAACCACCGCTCATACCGGTCTGCGACCGCAGCGACCAGCTGCTCGATCTGGGCCCCACCCGGAACGTAGGCTGCATACGCCGGTGTCGGCGTGTGATATGAGACCACCAAGGGGATGTCAGCTGCCAAGCGGCGCCCGGCGAGGCCCATCCCGAATGGGGTGTGCACATGTACGAGGTCCACATCCATCAGACCGTTCGGGATGCGCGGCGGTGCGACACGGAAGCCAGGATAGATCGGCAGCGGTACCGATCCTACGGGGTGCTCTCCGCCGCCTGGACGTCGGTCCGGATGATCCGGATAGACGACCCACTGTCGGCCCCCACGGCGGACGTACCGGTCTCGCCAGAGCGAGACGGTGTAGCTGACACCGTTGACCGTCGGCAGGTAGGTATCTGTGAACACCCCCACAGTGGGCAGACTCATGCGAGCTGCTCCTGATACAGCCGTTCGAGACCGTCGCTGACGACGGTGAGGTCATGCGTCGCTGCTGTCTCTGCGGCGGCCGCACCGAGTCGGTCACGTGCATCGGGGTCAGCTGCGAGCCGATCTATGGCCTCGATCGCCGCCGCGGTGCTGTCCACAATCACACAATCCACACCATCGGCATAGTACTCGCGGAACACCGGAAGGTCGCTCAGGATCACGGGGAGTCCGCATGTCATGGCCTCGAGCACAGCGATACCCTGGTTCTCTGCGTGGGAGGGGAACAGGTAGATATCGATCGCCGCATAGGCGCCGCGGATATCCTCGACCCAGCCGGTGAAGCTCACGTTCGCTGGGGGGGCGTTCGTCGCATCGCGCACGGCCGTGGCGGCATGGACACCCTCATCATATGGGCCGAACCAGACGAACTGATACGGGAGTGCTTCGGCAGCATCGAGGAAGGTCTGCAGCCCCTTGCGCTCGAAGACGTTGCCCACGAGCCCGACGACCACCCCCGTACCGAGCCCGTACCGTTCACGGTAGCGCTCGCCGATATCCCCGCCGCCAACCAGCGCCGAGCGATCGACCCCATTGGTGAGGACAACGATCTCTGCATCCACCGGGTACGAACGCAGTGTCGTTCTGGTGTACGCTGAGGGGACGACGACAACGTCAGCGAGCCCGTAGGCCCACCGGAGGTACATCCGTAACCACGGGGCCACGAGTCGTGATCCACGGAAAGACCCGGTGAAATCCTCGGCGGTCACATGCGCATGGGCGACGGTGGCGATGCCCAGTAGTCGTGCCAGCAGTACGAGCAGGACACTCCGCGGACCCATCAGGTTACAGTGCAACAGATCAACCCGCCGTTGGCCGACGAAACAGCTGATCTGTGGTGCCGTCTGCACCCGCACAGTGGTGGCATCCAGTGCCTTGCGCTGATTGGAGACGGCCGTCCCTATGCCGCTACGCCGGAGCCGCGCCTCGAACTCACAGTAATGGAGTATCTGCACGGTCACGTTAGCGTAACAGCCGCCCACGTCTGAATAAAGCCCACCGGTGAACACGTAGTCGAAATCGGTTTGCCCCCGCTGTGAGGAGTTAGGGTCGATGTCGGTTGCCGCAGAGCGAATCGAGACGCTGTTCGACCTTGCAGCAGCGGCCGTCACAGCCGATGAACCTGACCGGGCACGGCGGTACCTGCGGTTGGCGAAGCGGATCAGCGAGCGGACACGGACATCCATACCGGCAGATCGGAAGCGACAGATGTGTGCAGGCTGCGACCTCCGCCTCATCGCCGGACGGACGGCCCGGGTCCGGGTGCGTCCTGGTCGTGTGGTCATCCGATGTTCGGTCTGTGGCCACCTGCATCGGTATCCCTTCGAACGCCCAGCAGACTGATAGGCTCGGCGAGGATGGGTGGGGTCATGGGAGGAGAATCACTGCAGACCGCCATCCATGAGACACCTGTCACCGTCTGGGTTGGTAAGGGAGGCACCGATGCGGTCGCCGAGGAACTCGATCGACAGCTGAAGCAACGGCAAGTCGTGAAAGTGCGGATGCTCCGGAGTGCCCGTGGCGATGCAGATACGGCCACGCAGGCGATGGTGCTCGCAGATAGCACCGATGCAACGGTGGTCGACGTGCGTGGTCACACCGCTGTCTTCACGCGATGAGACCCTGGCTCGCCCAGAGTACACCAGACGTGAGTGGGGTTCTCGGCGGGATCCTCGCAGGGCTGGGTGTGCCCGGCGTCATCGCGGCGACCGTCGGTTCAGCCATCACGTTCGCCGTCGTGAGCGTGGTGCTGTTCACCCTCCTGCGACGTATCTTCGAGACGGTCACGGCACGCTTCATCGCATCACGTGGCCTGGCTGATCATGTGCGGGCTCCGATCGAGCGGTTGGGGTTGGTGCTGGCTGGATTCATCGCTGTGACCATCGCATTCGGGGCTGCAGGGTTTGGGGACTTTTTGCAGTCACTCGCGACGATCGCCGCAGCGGCGACGCTCGCGGTGGGACTGGCGACCCAGGATGTCCTGAAGAACCTCGTCGCAGGGGTGTTCATCTACACAGATCAGCCGTTCAAAATCGGGGATCAGATCGAGTGGGACGATCATGCGGGCATCGTCGAGGACATCAGCTTCAGGGTCTCACGCATCCGGACGTTCGACAAGGAGCTGCTGACGGTGCCCAACTCGACGATGACAGACGGGGTGATCAAGAACGTCACCGATGGGCAGACCCGCCGGATCACCATCGATGTGGGCATCGGGTACGAGGATGATATCGACACGGCTGCAGCGCTCATGGAGGAGATCGCTGAGGGGATTGAGGGGGTCCGACACAGTCCACCGCCGTCCACCCGCCTCAAAGCACTGGGTGATAATGCGGTCATCATCACCGCTCGCCTCTGGCTCGCAGACCCCGCTCGAGGTGACGCGACCGCAGTGCGGGCGAGCTTCCTACAAGGAGTAAAAGAGCGATTCGATGCGGCAGGGATCGACCTCCCCTATCCCACGCGGGTGCTGGAGGGATCGATCATCGTCACCGAGTAGCTCACAGTTCGATTCGTTCGAGGAGCTGCTCGCTGCGAGCGCTGTTGATCGCGACGATGCGGATGCTTTCCTCAAGACCCGAATCGCCCAACTTCGCCTTCAGGAGGGTGTCGACCTGGAACACCCCAGCAGCACTCGTCATCTCGATTTCCACGAGCACCGGCACCTCCTCGCCCGGTCGCAGTGTCACCCGCTCGATCGCTTGCGAGGAGATCGCGTTGATGCCACGGTCCCCCTGTTCGTAGGGGATCCGTGACCGGCCACGCTCCATATCAAGGCCATCAGCGACGCGGATGACACCCGCCTCCAGCGTCAGTGGCTCCTCTGCTGTATGATGACACAGGATCGCATGGAGGATCTCTGCTTTCATGCGGACGACCGATGGGGTGTCATACCATGGGAAATCTGGCAACAGACGGTCGAGGATGTCCGAGGCCAGCGGGATTGAGTAGTAAGAGTGGTCATCGCGATGGACCACATGACCGATATCGTGGAGGGTTGCCGCGAGTGCGATAATGACCGGCTCATCTGCCACTTCGAGGCCCTGGTCCCTGGCCCCGTTGAACTCCACCCCCGCATCGAACAGCAGTTCGTACAATCGAAGCGCCCGATTCCGCACGATCTCGATGTGTTTGGGGCCATGGTCATTGAACTGCTTGCGGATCACCGCATTCACGTTCTGCGACGAGACCAGCGTCTGGATCTCCGGGTCATCGGCGATGCGCTCGAGGACCGCATCCAGCCGGTCGGTGGGGAACGGATGGCTGACACTCGGGTCGTAGACGCGGCTGCCGTTGGTGGCGTCGGTCATACCGGGAACACCCCAGCGACCCGTAAAAGCCCGCGGGGCGCTCAGACGTCAGCTGCAGCCGCTGCGACCGCAGCGTAGTCGGGTTCCTGTCCAGGATTGTCGCTGAACCAGCTGTAGGAGATCTCTCCGTCTGCATCCACCACGAACACCGAGCGCTGGGCGACGGCGTAGACCCCCAGCTCCTCGAAGTCGTAGCTGATGTCGTATGCGTCGACGATCCGCCGGTTCGTATCTGAGATGAGCGTGAATCCGAGTTCATTCTGTGCGCGGAATTCATTCAACGTGAACGGTGTGTCGATGCTGATCCCGTACACCGTTGCGCCGATGTCATCGAACTGGCTCATCTCATCGCGGAAGTGACACATCTCATCGGTGCATGTCCCGGTGAACGCTGCTGGGAAGAATGCCAACACGATTGGTGCCTCATCAAGGTGTTCGGAGAGCGTGAAGGAGCCAACGTCGCCATCTGCTGCCGGTGCTGTGAAATCTGGTGCTACATCACCTGTTGTGACCATGATGGTAGTACCTTGGAGATGGGATTGAATCTTCGGATAGCCGTCCTCATCCCGCGAGTCCTTTGCAAAAAGGCTATAATCAGGACTTGGCAACGTTCGCGTACGAATGGTGCCTGATCCACTGCCGCTGTTCCCCGGAGTCCCTGGTGGACCCGAGGTCCTCATCGTCCTGCTTGTGTTGGTTCTGCTCTTCGGAGCGAACAAAATCCCGCAGTTGGCCCGCTCGACAGGCCAGGCAATGGGGGAGTTCCGACGGGGACGCGAAGAGATCGAGGAGGAGATCAAGCAGGCATCCGAAGAGCAGGACCGAGAGGAAGACGACGAGTCGAAGGCGGAGTGAGGAAGGGGCGTCGCGGGGGTGGTTCGTGTTTGGACGTGTGGCCCAGTGGACCAAGGCGAGGGGTTCCTAACCCCTAGATCGCGGGTTCAAATCCCGTCACGTCCGTCCGAGTGACTTTCTACTGAGATGCATGTACTAGTTAACGCCGCGATGAGCGTCGATGGGAAGCTCTCGACGATCGAGCGCAGGCAGGTCCGGCTGAGTGGCGAGGGGGACTTCGACCGCGTGGAGGCGATCCGCATCGGGGTGGATGCGATCGTCGTCGGGGTCGGTACCGTCCTCGCGGATGACCCAGGACTCCTCGTCCCCGAAGCGTCGTTGCCCGCCGGGACGGCACAGCCCACCCGGGTGGTGTTCGATTCCAGCGCGCGGACCCCGCCGGATGCGGCGGTGCTGGATGACCGGGCCGCATCGGTTGTGGTGTGTGCGGCCAGTGCTCCGGCGACCCGTATCGAAACAATCCGCACGACAGGCGCGACGGTGATCGAACTTCCGGGTGAGCACGTGCAGGTACGACCGGCATTGGAAGCACTCGCCCATGAGCAGATCGACCGGGTGCTCGTGGAGGGAGGTGGGGAGGTGATCTTCTCTGCGATCGAAGCAGGTGTCGTAGATGCACTGAGTGTGTACATCGCACCGGTCGTGATCGGCGGAGCAGCCGCGCCCACACTCGCGGATGGTGCTGGGTTCACGGAGACATTCGCCGAGTTCAGCCTCGAGAGCGTCCACCGTCTCGATGCCGGCGTGGTACTGTACCTCACACCACAGCAGAACGACTAAACAGCCACTGGCATAGTTGCCACTATGAGCGAGACAGCGAACCGGCCGGTCCATCTGCGTGATGCGGGAGAGTTCGAGGATCACATAACGACAGAGGCTGTCGTGTTGGTCGATTACCATGCCGAGTGGTGTGGGCCGTGTAAGATGCTCGAACCCACAATCCAGGAGCTGGCAGACGAGTATCCAGTGACCGTAATCAAGATCGATGTCGATGAGCATCAGGCACTGGCGCGTGAGCGGCAGATCCGTTCCGTGCCCACGATAGAGGTGTATGCAGATGGTGAGCAGGCAGAGCGGTTCATCGGTGTCCAGGACAAGGAGACGCTCGCGGGGACTATCGAACCGTTGACCGGCTGAGACACGAAGCTATTGGTACCCATAGGCGGAAGGTCACGTTATGATCCCCGTCGATGAGGCGGTCGTCGCGCGGCTCGAGTCACATGGCCAGCAGTTCGAGGTGCTTGTCGAGCCCGATGCGGCCCTGGCTATCCGCCGGTCCGAGTTCGAAGGCGACCTGGAGGACGTGATCGCAGCAGAGGATGTCTTCGAGGATGCTAGCAGGGGGGATCGACCTCCAGAGACAGCCCTCGAGGAGGTCTTCGGGACTACCGATTCACTGGTGATCATCCCACAGGTGATCACAGAAGGCGAGATCCAGATCACCGCAGAGCAACGGAAAGAGATGATCGCACAGAAGCATCGTCAACTGGTGGACCTCATCGCGCGGAATGCCATCAACCCGCAGATGGACGATGCACCGCATCCACCAGATCGCATCGAACGTGCACTGGAGCAGACTGACTTCCGTATCGACCCCATGCATCCGGTTGAACAGCAGGTCGATGAGGCCCTTGACCTTCTGCGCCCGGTCATCCCAATCCGCTTCGATGAGGTGACAGTAGCCGTCCGCATTCCTGCGGAGCATGCGGGAGCCGCCCAGGCACGGGTACGTGAGTATGCCGGTCTTGATACCGAAGAGTGGCAGGCCGATGGCTCCTGGGTGGGTGTGACGACGTTCCCCGCAGGCCTCCAGACAGAGTTCTACGAGCTCGTCAATGAGTGGACGCAGGGTACCGCAGAGACGAAAATCATCAAAGACAGCGACGAGCTGTCGACCCGCTAGCCCCGGCGGAACCCGAGCAAGAAACCACCGACGAATCCCGCAGAGACCGACATCGTCGAGATGATCGACAGGAGCCACGATGGTGGGGTCGGTGAGACACCCATCGATGCACCGATGAGTCCACCTGACAGCCGCTCCCAATCGACGGTGATGATCTGGCGGGACTCCAAGAAAACAAACAGCGCAAGCTGTACGCCGATGAGCACCGCGATGACCCTGGCCAGCTTCTTCGCGGCGTATCCCACGATTGCACCGATCACCGCACCCCCACCGACCTCGATGCCCAACTGGGCCGGATCGAGGGCTGTCTGCAGTGGTACCATACTCGCTGCAGATGCCGAAGATGGACAAAGCCCTTTTGACGTGTAGATTCAAGTGAATCGGTGTGGTAATACACGTATCACTCGTCAGATAGACCTCAACGATCGACAGAGCAGGTGCTTGGTAGCGGGATTGGACACCGACGGGGAATCTGCGGACCTATCAGAGATCGCCCAACTCGCCACTGCAGCTGGATATACCGTCATCGATGAAGTCTCACAGCGGCGCGAAGAGGATCCGGCCTACCATCTCGGGGAGGGGAAGGTGGTCGCAATCGGGCAGATGTTGGCGGACGAGGACGTAGGCACATTGATCATCGATGCTCGGCTTGGGCCGTACCAGGTGTTCAACATCGCCAGTCAGTGCCCCTCAGAGACCGTCGTAAAGGACCGATTCACACTAATCCTCGACATCTTCGCCGACAGGGCACAGACGCGGACAGCACAGCTGCAGGTCGAGCTGGCCCGACTGCGATATGAGCTGCCGCGAGTGGAGGCCAAGGTGTCACTGGCCCGGCGAGATGAGCGACCGGGGTTCATGGGACTCGGGGAGTATGATGAGGGGCGAAAGCAGGACATCACACACCGCATCGCACGGATCCAGCAAGAGCTCACTCAGCTCGGCCGCCAGCAGGCACGGCGCCGTGAGCAGCGCCGCGAAGCGGGCTTTTGGTTGGTCGCGATGGCGGGGTATACGAATGCGGGGAAGTCGACACTCCTCCGACGGCTCGCCGCGGATCTGGAGATCGATGCGAACGAAGGGTTACATCCAGATCTCAATCCGACCGCTGAATCACGCGATGAGCTGTTCACCACGCTTGGCACGACCTCCAGACGCGTGGAGACCCCACATCGACAGCTCATCCTCACCGATACAGTGGGCTTTGTCGCGGAACTACCCACCTGGTTGGTCGAATCGTTCCGATCAACACTCGAGGCAGCCTACAAGGCTGATCTGCTGCTGCTGGTCGTGGATGTTTCGGACCCACTCGATGTGATTCGACAGAAGATCCAGGTGAGCCACGCAACACTGAGTGACCAGAACGAGGCACCGATCTTGACAGTCCTCACCAAAGCAGACCAGGTCGGTGCGGTGAAGCTCCGAGAGGTGGAGACATCGCTTGGTCCCCTCGTGAACGATCCGGTCCCTGTCAGTGGGGAGACCGGGATGGGTATCGAGAGACTGCTTGCGCGCATCGATGCGATGCTCCCCCAACCGGTGACGGACCGATTCGTCCTGCCGCAGACCCCCGCAGCCATGAAACTGCTTGCATGGATCTATGACCATGCCACCGTGGAGGAGGCTGAGCATACGCCAGAGTCGGTCGCCGTCACCTTCAGGGCGGATAAGGCTACAGTCGCGAGGGCACGTGCGAAGATGACGCGGTTGGGGGAGGGCGGCCGGCCGGTGACCGGAGAGTCAGGCTAGTCTAACGGGCGCTTTTGTTTGTCCGTTACCCGCACATTGGAAATACGCGTCGCGGGGTACTGACCGGCAGCATCCTTCTCGTTCGCCTTGACCATATCCCAGATCGTTGCGAGGCCTGTCAAGACGCCCTGCAGCGCCTCCATCTCGCAACCAGTCGGACCGGTGGTTCCAACGGTCACGGCCATCCCGATGCCGTCGTCCGACGGCAGGATCTCGACGTCAACATCCGTGATGGGGATCTGATGGCACAGCGGAATGCTCGACCATGTCTGTTTGACGGCACCGATCGCAGCGATCCGGGCGGTGGACAGTACCGCCCCCTTCGCGATCGCCGCCTCCTCGATTGCGGTCACTGTCGCCGTCCGGAGGGTGATGTGCCCCTCAGCGGTCGCTCGTCGTTGGACATCTGGTTTCCCGGCGACATCCACCATCTGGACATCACCCGAGGAATCCACATGTGTGAACGGATCGTCAGTCATGGGCCCACCTCTGCGAGGGTGGGTGCGATGGCATCGATCAGCCGTGTCGCGGTTAGACCCGCACCATAGGTCTCTGCGGCGCGGTCGCCGGCGTGGCCGTTCAGATAGCACGCCGCCGCCGCGGCGGTGACCGGGTCCATGGTGGCCGCGAACGCACCGGTGACTCCAGCCAGGACATCCCCGGTACCGCCGACTGTCATCGCGGGGTTTCCAGATGTGTTGTACCGTGAGACCGTGCCATCACTGACGAGATCGATTGCCCCCTTGACGAGCAGTGTGACGCCCCATTCCGCGGCGCGTGCGATCACCTCTGTCCGGCGCGTGCGCCAGTCCGATGCAGACTCTGCACCCATCAACTCGAACTCACCCTGGTGCGGGGTGCAGATCAACTCTGCTGGTGATTCGACCGCAGGGACCGCACCGAGTGCGTCAGCATCGACGATGACCACCCCTGTGAGCTCCCTGAGGACAGATCCGACAAACCGCTCCGTCTCAGCGCTCGCCCCGAGACCTGGTCCGATCACCACCGCGGACATCTCTTCGGTGAGGCTGACAGCAGCAGCAACATGCTCGGGGCCGAAGCGCTCCCCATCGACGGCCCGGACGATCAGATCAGGGCTCATCTGGTCGATGCTCTCGGCGACCGCTCTCGGTGCGAGAACGTACGCGAGATCAGCGCCAGCGGCGAGTGCTGCCTGAGCGGCAAGAGCTGGCGCCCCCGTGTACGGCCCACCTCCGATGATGAGCACTCGCCCGCCCACGCCCTTGTGTGCGGTCGATGAGCGACGGATCCCGAGCAGGTCACCCGGACCCGCGAGCTGTGCGAGCTCTGTGGAGATCCCGATGGGGACCGTCGTCACGTCCGCACCCACTGAATCGAGCCCAGGCGTTGGGGCGTGGAACGTCACGATACGATCGGCTCTTACGTGTGAGTCCGCAGCGGCAGCACCTCGGAATCCAGAGGGAACATCCACCGCCAACACGGGAACCGTCGAGCCGTTCAGTCGCTCGACGATCGATGCAACAGGTTCGCGAAGTGGTCCCCGCAGCCCGGTGCCCACCATCGCATCGACGACCAGGTCGAGGTCCTCCAGCGCCAACGAATCTGCAGCATACACCGGTTCGATCGGTGTCTGCACCATGCGGAGCACCTCGAGATTCTCGCGGGTGGGTCCATCCGTGATCGCCGATGGCGACCCGATGGTGTGGATGACCAGCTCATACTGATCGAGATACCGGACCGCGGCGAGTGCGTCACCACCGTTGTTGCCGCGTCCGATTAGCAGCATCACCCGTGATCCGGGGGCGACCTCTGCAGCAATCGCCGAAGCCAATCCGACACCAGCTGCCTCCATGAGCGCACGGGGGGGCAGCCCCACCGATGCTGCAGTGTGATCTATCGCGCGCAGACGAAGTGGATCCATACCGATGCCCCGTACCGAATCAGTAAAACTGCCATGCACATCGCAAGGCTTCTGCAGCTGGTAAGACTCCTCCGCCTGTGCGCACCCGCCTGTTCGGCTCGATGTTGGTCATGGTCTTCCTGTTGAACCTCGGTCGCACGGTGTTCGCACCCTTCGTCGAGGAGTTCCAGACCGTCTTCGGTGTCGGACCAGCGGCACTAGGGGTGGTGACCTCGCTTGTCTGGTTCGGGGCCGCAGCAGGGCGGATCCCTGTCGCCTACGGGTTGACCAAGATCGCACGGGATCGGATGCTCGGGGTCATGGGAGCTATCGGGGTGTTCGGGGCGGTACTGACGGCGACGGCGATGACGATCGGGCAGCTACAGCTGGGAGCGTTAGCGATTGGATTAGGGACTGGGGGTTACTTTGTGATCGCTGTGCCGTTGTTGGGAGTTATTTTTCCCGATGCGGTTGGGCGGGCGATCGGCATTCATGGGATGGCCGCCCAGCTCGCGGCAGTCTTTGTTGGACCGATCGCGATCGTGGCGATCGCCGCAGACAGCTGGCGGCTGGTCTTCTGGGCACTCGCATGCACGCTCGCCGTGGCGACGGCGGTGAGTGTGATTCTGCTACGTGGGGTGGCGAACACGGGGCCCTTGACGACGCATCGCGAGTTCACAGCGGTGTTGGACCACTGGCGACCAGTGACGATCGCACTCGTGATCACCGCGACGGCGGGTATTCTGTGGATCGGCTATTTCAATTTCTTCGTCTCGTACCTGCTCACCGCCAAGGAGATCGGCATCACTCGTGGGGGATGGCTCCTGACAGTGATGTTCGCAGCCGGCGTACCAGCGTTCTACATCGCAGGTCGGGTCGTCGATCGTCTACCAGCGCTTCCATTCATCTACGTGATGCTGGGTATCTTCGCCGTCGGGATCGTGCTGATGACAACTGCCCAAAAGCTACCGATGATCCTCGTCGTGACAGTGGTCATCGGCTTCAGCATCCACACATTGTTCCCTGCTATCGACACGTGGCTGATCAGGCAGCTCGACCCGACGGTTCGAGAATCTGCATATGCGAGCTTCACCAGTGCCTCCCTGCTGATCGAGTCGTCGGGGCCCACGATCGTCGGGTTACTGCTCACGTATGGGATCGGCTATGACGCTATCTTCCGATTCGGGGCGGTGCTGGTACTCTTCATGCTACTGGTCATGGCCGGACTGACCGCGAGCATGGGGGGCGGTCAGCGATCGGCGAAGCGGGCTTGACACTCCGGGTCGCAGAAATGTCGATGCTGCACGTGGCCATCTGAATCGATCCAGGTCTCGACGCGATGCGCAGCCGCATGGATGATTCGCTCCCCGCAGGAGGCACACTCAGGCGCCTCTGACGGGTCGACATCCTCACCCAGATTTGAGGTGGCGTTCTGCATGGTGACTATCGAGCAGCGGAAAGAATCAATGTCGTGGTTCGTGTGTGTTACCGACGCCAACGAGGGTCCAGCTCATACCCATCATCGGACCGTGGTGTGATATCAACGACCGGTACCTCGTTGGTGAAGTCGACAGAGACCGCATCGAGTTTCCTGCGATAGGTGCTTCGTCGCCGTTGCATATCTGCTAGCTCTCGTTCGATGTGTGCGACCAATCCCGCATCCACGAGATCGGCCATCCGTCGGTAGCAGGTCGCGACGGGGACCTCGATATGCTCACACAGTTCTCGGACGGACCGGGGTTCATCAAGTTGCTGGAGAATGGCGGGCACATAGCGCTTCCCCAAGATCTCCAGGACTGTTTGGTCACTTGGTGTCATGCCCCTGGACAGTTACGGTCAACTGACATTAATATAACGGATAATTGGCATGTTTCTCACTCCTGATTGTGAAACACTACAAGGCGCTCACAGTAAAAATCTGAATTATATATCATTTTCCATATATTTCATCAGCGCGAGGATTCTCTCACATCATTGCGTACTGATCACCGCACGCAGTGATGCTGCCAGATGCTGCAGTTCCTGATCGAGGTTCTGGCGGAAGAACCGTTCGACGCCCGGGAGCTTCCCATCGACGATGAACTCGGTGTCCAATGCCGTATGAGTCGCATCGATGGGTTCGACATCATGCACACCACGCACAGCAAATGCAGGTGACCGGCCGATGAACTCGACGTGACGAGGGGGGTCGATCACGACATCCTCGGTGTCGACCGCGATGGTCTGATTGACGAGTGGGATTGGCAGTCGGACATGCCATCGATAACCCGCATCGGTGTCTTCGAAGCGGTCAACAACGCTGATCGCAGCTGCCCGCTGGGCTGGATCTGCGATGAACGACCACACGGTCTCTGGACTGGCCTCGAAGCGATGCCGCCGGCTAATCCGAGCGGTCATTCCACTAACGCAATGGTCACCCGAGGGTCACGCGCCATGTCGTAGATCGTGCACGGCCCCACTTCTCTATCTCGACATCATCGGTCTTCTCTGCCAGCCGAGGCAGTCGTGCACCGACCTGTTTCGAGGACAGACCGATCGCCTCAGCGATCGTCTTCGCCCGGAAGTACCGACCGCCATCGGCCACAGCATCCTGTAGGTATCGGATGATGGCGCGATCTTCCTCGGTGACGTCGGTCATTGTCAACGTTAGGCCCCAGCGCACCATAACGGTTTCTCGGGGGCGAGACTTGTCAGGCCCCGACCTCCGCACCGACGTACAGGACCACCACGAGAAAGATCCACACAATGTCCACAAAGTGCCAGTACATCGAGGCCGTGGAGACTGACACGTGCTGCCCTGGCGAGTACTGTCCCCGCAGCGCACGCACGGTCACGATACCCAGCAGGACCGCACCCAGACTCACATGCAGGCCGTGCAGGCCGGTGAGCCCGAAGAAGGCGGAGGCGAACAGCCCGTTCGTGAGGGTGAATCCTTCGTGGATGATGAACTCATAGTACTCGTACACCTGACCTGCGATGAAAATCGCACCCAACAGCAGGGTACCCACCAGCCCGAAGACAAACCGGCGACGTTGGCCTCGTCGGATCGCGACATGAGCCACATGCAAGGTGGCCGACGATGCGACCAGGATGGCCGTGTTGATCAGCACGAGGGAGTTGATCAGATCAGGGGTCCCCACGAAGATCGATGACCAATCACCGGCACGGATGTAAAAGTAGTAGCCGAAGACCGCTCCGAACGTCGCCAGCTCTGACCCCAAGAATGTCAACATCCCGAACTGGAGCTTGGCGGCGCCTGATCCATCCTTAGACCAGAAGTCCACGATGAACGCGTGGTACAGCCATCCATACAACCCGATGAGGAACACCGCCACACTCCCCGCGAGCGTCGCCGGGCCCACGAGCGGTCCCACCGCTGGTGATCCACGCCCGATGATGTACAACGCGGCACCCGCGTAGATGCCGGTCGCACCCAGTGCCGTAATGAATGGCCACCAACTCGCCTCCCCGAACCCCCGGGGCCAGTCAGCGACTGCCGGGAGATGATGGCTGTGGTCCTCGTGCGCGTCGTCTGTCGCCATGCTAGCAGCTACCCGGTGGGCTGGTAAAAACTCACCCACCCGACGATGGGCCGGGGTGGGTGTGGAAGGGCCGCTCGCTGATCTGCTGGCGCATCCGCTCGAGCCCATCTGCGTCCACCTCATGCTCCATCGCGGAGATGACCGCGTACACCTCCTCGTGTGAGACTTTCACACCATCGGTGCTGAGTGCATCCTCCGGACGGGACATCAGTTCACGGAGTGTCCCCACCGCGAGCAGGAATGGGATACCCCAGGCAGCCAGTGTGTTTCCATCGATCAACGGAAGCGCACGGAGATACCGCTCTGCATCACCGAGATGGCTGCTGGCGAACCGGGCAGTCCGCTGGACCACCGACGCCACTGCGGACTGATTCTGCACATCGATGACCGCATCCTGATGCACACCAACCTCCTTGAGCCAGTCTGCGGGGAGATACACATTATCCTCATCTGTGAAATCTGCATGTACGTCCTTCGAGATATTCACCAGTTGCAACAACAGCCCGAACTCGACTGCAGTGTCGTACAACAGCTGCCTCCTGGCCGGGGAGACCCCACCCCGTGTCAGGAGATTCGTGATGAGCTTGCCCACGGTGCCCGCTGCATAGTAACAGTAGCGCTCGAGTTCCTCTTTGCTCTGCACGCGAAGGCCGCCGACGGCGGCGTAGCGGTTGATGAACTCCGCCATCCCCTGGACGAGTTCACGGGCGGGCGGGATGATCGCTGATTGCACCTCTGGGGGGAACGTCGCGAAGACCCGCAGGACCCGTGGTGCGGCATCCACGAGTGCCCACTCATCGGAGGGCTCCGGTGGGAGGTACGGTTGGACGTCATCGACGAATGCCCGAGCTCCTGTCTCGTCGTCGGGATCCAACACTGCATCATACATCTCGAGCAGACGCATCTTCTCTGCCGGAGGGATATGTCCGGCATCCTCGATGGTATCTGCGATGCGGCATACCAGGTATCCAACACAGATGTACGTCGACATCGGGTCCTCCAGTACATCGACCGTGATAGCGAAGGTCCGACTGACCCCCTGAACCGCCGAATGACAGAATGCCAGATCCGCCGCATCCGCTGAAATCGGTGGACTATGGCTCACGATATCATATTCTGGAACGGCACGAACAAAAGCTTCGTGGAGTCGGAACCTTGAGCATGGCAGAACCCGGAATCTCGGCATGTCAACACCCACTGCCACCTACACTGAGACGGCTGATGAACGGTTGCTGCGTCTCCAACGTGCCGACACCGAGGTCGTGATCGCCCAGAACCGAGATGGGTATGCCATGCTCGCGGTCCGCGGGGGACCCGACGGCCAGGAGCTCGAGCGGTACTATGGCTTGGATATGGCACTCGACCACGCAGCAGAGCTACTTGGCATTCCTTTCGGCGACATCGACGTACCCGATGAGGCCAGCGACATGGGGATGTGAAGCGGCATCACCCCCAGTAGAAGCGCGGACCCAGACAGAGGTAGCCGAGGGACAGGAACAGCAGTCCATACGTGAATCCCTCACCCACCGTCTGGAGGTCTGCGGTCAGCCACGGTAGGGTCAGGACGATCGCTGCCACCTGCACACCTCCCATGATGACGGCATCATGTGCATGGAGGTCGGGATACTCGACTGGGACAAGCATCAGCACCGCGAGGGTCCCGAGCCCACCCACCAGCACGAGGGGGGCTGTGAACCCGATGAGTATGCCTGCTGCGAGAATCGTCGCCGCAAGGGTTGTCTGTGCACCCTCGGTACGTGTCCGTTCTGCATCGAACGTCGCGTAAAGCGCGAGCCGTAACACCGCAGCGACCACAAAAAGTCCCCCTGCGATCCAACCCGCTCCTGCCAGCAGAGTACCCGGCGGAGTCCCAGCTGCGACGACCTGCACACCCACAGCAGCGGGGGCGATCCCGAACGACGCAACATCCGCGAGTGCATCCAGGTGATGGCCGATCGGGCTAGATCCCAGCGACCGGGCCAACACCCCATCAAGCGCATCCAACACCCCACAGACGAGCAACAGCCGTGCTGCCATCTCAACATCCACGGGTGCAAGCGCCACCACGCCAAGGGCGAGTCCAGCATTAAAGAGCGTGACCACATCGGCCGCACTCACGCGTCCGACCGCCCGTGGAAGCATATGTTCCGCAGTGCAGTGCAGGTGTTAATCCTTGCTTGTCCGCTGAGCGGTCGTGCTAAATGTAGCCCTTACCAACCGTGCGTATGGAGACAGAGCGGGTGACACGGCGCCGGGCACTGCAGGTTGGGGCCGGTGGCATCACGGGGACGCTGGCGGGATGTCTCGGTGGTGACGATCCGGGATACGACATCGGGATGACGGCGGTAGCCTTTCTCCCACAGGTGTTCACCGTCGCCGCAGGAGAGACGGTGACCTGGCGGAACACCTCCTCACGAGGGCACACCGTCACCGCGTACGATGATGCCATCCCACCCGGTGACACGTTCTTCGCGAGTGGTGGGTTCGAAGACACAGCGGGTGCTGAGGCCGCCTTCAGTACAGAACTTGGTGGGATGATCGGTTCATCAGAGGAGTATGAGCATCGTTTCGATGTCCCCGGGCGATACGAGTACTACTGCATCCCCCATGAGCAAGCAGGGATGGTGGGGACCATCACCGTCGAATGAACAGCATATACGCTTAAGAGACCGCGGCCGTGGCGTTCACCTATGGACGCCTTCATCGCGCAGGCCACCACGGATCAGCCAGCGCTCGCCACGCAGATCGCAGAGACAGGACTGCTGGCAGAATCACTGTGGATCAACGTTGCACTCGCCGGGGTGACGATCTTCGCAATCATCGGCCTCGCACGGCAGGTCAGCAGTCCCAGGGCACAACTCATCATCGCAGCGACTCTCTTCGTCCCGGTGGTCTCACTTGCATCCTACAGTGCGTTGATCAGTGGCCTGACTGTGTCGTTGACCACCTTGCCGCCGGCACATCCGAGTGGTGCGGACCCGATGCTCACACTCTGGGGTAGATACCTAACGTGGACGTTCTCGACTCCACTGATTCTGCTCGCACTGGGGCTGCTCGCAGGCTCGAACATGACGAAACTCTTCGTCGTGATCAGTGCGGACATCGCGATGTGTGTGACGGGCCTGGCTGCCGCACTGACGGTGTCTTCCGTTGCACTGCGATGGGGCTGGTTCGCCATATCGAGCATCTTCTTTCTCGTTGTCCTGTATGTGCTTCTCGTCGAGTGGGGGGCAGATGCAGAGCGAGCAGGCAGCGCAGAAATCTTCCAGATCTTGCGCACTTTGACGGTGGTGCTGTGGGTTGGCTATCCAGTGACGTGGGCGATCGGAGCTGAGGGTCTCGCGTTGATCGGCATCGTTGGGACGTCGTGGGGCTACAGCGTCTTGGATATCGGAGCGAAATACATCTTCGCGCTGCTGCTCGTCCGTTGGGTCGTTGCACACGAGCGCCGTATTAATCGGTACACTCCGGCAAAATCGCCGGTCGGCGCAGACTGATTATTCGGCTACTGCCGCATCGACATCGACTGCTGCCTCTTCTTCCGCTGCCACTTCTGCCGGATGAGCGTCAAGTTCCAACTTCGCGATCTCGATCCGTCGCAGAGGGTAGACCTCCTTTGCTGCCGTGTAGATCGCCGAAGAGAGCCGCCCCTCGACGACGCTCTCAGTCAGCTCGGAGAAGCTGCGCGTGGTGGCAGTCTCGCGGATCAGCTCGGTCATGATCTTGCGTATCGCCTCCTCCTGCGAGCGTTTCGCCCTTTTTGTGGTGAAGCCCACGGCCTGCACCTGGACCCGATAATCATCAGCGGTCAACAGTGTGAGGGTGGTGCTGATTTTCGACGCCCCCCGCCGGATGAGACTACGAAGATAGTCTCGAGCGAGCTCGTGTCGGATGAACTCGGTGTATGCCGCATCGCTGGTCACGGATGTGACTCGGAAGGTGAGCTTCGTGTTGTTCGCACCCTGTGTGTCGGTCAGGTCACCTAGTGTCACCTCCACGGTCCGCCCCTCGACCTGTGCGGGGTCCTCAGCAATTGTCTCACCCAAGGGTGTCGTTCCATACTCCTCTGGGGACAGGATGGTGTACCATCGCTTGCCCCGCTGCTTCTTCGGTACTGATCGTTCACTCATGTGTAGTTTGTAGGATTTCCGTTGCCGTTTGCAGGTTGAGCACTGTGTCATCACAGGTGGCCTGCAGCCGTCCGATCGAGCTCTGTTCGATCGTGATTGTCAGCGTGTTATCTGTCGCACTGTACGTCATCGCATCGGTGTGATCTGGGGCGATAGCCGACGCCACCTGCTCTGCGTCGGGATGCTCAATGCTGACGGTCGCCGTACATCGCATCATGGTGCCCCCGAAAGGTCCAGTTCTGCGGCGATTCGGGATGGCTCAGGCACCTCAGAGGGGATGACCCACCGTCGATGTGCGCCACCATACTGCGGTTGCGCTGTTGCCGGCATCAGTGGTGCCAAGAGATCACCCGCGACCGGTCGGATCGAACATGCAAGGATCGCGGTCTCGCCGACGGCAACCAGATGATCTGTCCCCGTCTGATACGCGCGGAGAAGGTCCGCCGCACCGACGAGCACGGCCGGATCAGTGGTCGGGACAGCCATGACACCCACATCGATGTGTGTCGCCGCCCGGACCGCCTGATGAACGTCGCGTCCGTATGCATGCCATCGGTCGAGGGCATCCGCAGGGAGCCCACCTGCGGTCGCTGCCGCGAGGAGGCCTGCAGGATCGGTCCGGCCGGCCGCGATCACCAGCTCCGCGACCGCCTCGACGCTTCTGTGCCCATCGAGGCTGAGTGGCGTATGTTCGACAGCCTGCTCTGCAGCGGTCACTGCGGACGGTGGATACGCATCGTCCAACATCGACGCGAGGATCGCAGCGTCGAGCGCTGTGGTATCGGCGAGCCACGCCTCTGTCGACTGATGGTCACCGGCGGTTGGGAGCCACACTCGTAAGCTCCTGTTCAGATCGCCAGGCATCTCACCGGGGATACTCAGTCCAGCCGCTGTGGGGTATGAGTCACCGATGACCTCCGCCAGTGCGTCCCATGCGGCGGGTGTCCCGACAGGGACCTCAGCAAGCATCGCCGCTGCAAGCAGTACCCGGTCGGTCTCCTCGAGCACGCTCCCGGTCAGCGCATCCACCGTCGCTGCTGCGACGATGGCGATACGATCCGCGCTGGAAAGCGCGATCGGTGGTGCATCGAGCGGGTCGAGATTGAAGATGACCGCCGCGCTGGTGGTCGCGTCCTCATCGATGCGGAGATGATAAGGAATCTCTCTGGTACCGAGCGCCCGGGCGATTACAGCGGCCGTTGTCACCGCGGCAGGGGTGGGTGCTACGGTCCCCTGGACGAACCCTGCCGTCGCGATCGCATCTGCGATCGATGACGGGGTGGTCGCATCGGGGCCGGACACCTCACCCATGCTACTCACTCGCTGAGGAGACGCTCTGCGGCGCTTGCACTGTAGCGGAACTCCGCATCGAGTGCGTCTCCGCGATGGTAGTCGACGAGGCGTCTGATCTTCGCTTCCGTGTTCTGGAGTGCCCGCTTATTCTGCATGTCCTGTCCGTTCTGCTCCATGTGGGCATGCAGACGGAGTGCCCGCTCCATCAGGTTACGCAGATCTTCCGGGATAGCCGGTGCTGCATCCTGCTCTGCCAGAATCGCCGTGATCTTTCGACCGGTCGCGAGTCTCACGTCAGGGACCGGAGTCCCCTTTATGCCCTCATCACGGAGTCGAAGGCCGATCTCTGCGGTCGAGAGACCTTGCTCCGCAAGTTCGAGTATCCGTGCTTCGATCTCCGATGTGGCGACATCGCTCCATTCGGGCGGGTCTTCTGCCGCTGGCTTATCGGACCCCGATGAGCCTCGACGGCGGGTGTGCATTCGTGCCATGTGTTGAGCGGGATCGACTGACCGCGGTTGTGATGGTCCTAACCCTCTGCAGGTGGACACATCCGCAATCCCCAGTCGGCTTCACCGACATGTCGGACTTGCGGCCGTGTGCTTCCCGATGTGAGCCACTCCAGCAGCCCGTTTAACCGTTGGCATCATCGATGTGGGTCGAAGCGCTTAATCACGGACTATTCCTCGCAGATGTACGGGCTCGTAGATCAGGGGTAGATCACTCCCTTGGCATGGGAGAGGCCCCGGGTTCAAATCCCGGCGAGTCCACTGCTGCGGTGCGTGAGTGATTTATGACCACCTGTCGTCTATGAATCCATGCGTGAACGCCTCGGTCGGCTCGTCATCTACCTGATCGTGCTATCGTTGGTGCTGTGGCCGATCGTGGTGTACCTGTGACCATCCTCCACTGTGGATGTGGATGATGCGGTGAGACAGGTGGGGGAGTTACGGAGGGCCATTGGGCTCCCCGCTGCAACGCTGTATGGCACCGGCCTCATCCTTGGTGCGGGGATCTATGCGGTCATCGGCGTTGCCATCGGTGCGACAGGGCCCTCGGTGGTCTTCGCGTTCGTCATCGCGGCGGTGGTCGCACTGTTCACGGGGCTGTCATATGCCGACCTGTCATCGAGGTATCCAAAGGGAGAAGCGGAGTATCTCTACACCCTGCGCGCATTCAGCTCGCGGCGTCTGAGCGAGCTGACCGCACTCGGACGCGTCGCGACGGGGGTGATCTCTGCGGCGGCGGTCTCGTTGGCATTCGGGGGGTACCTTTCGGCGATCGCTCCGATCGACCCGGTCATCACCGCAGTCGGGTTGCTGGCCGTTGCGACGGCCATCAACTGGTGGGGGATTGAGGCCTCAACCCGCGTGAACATGTTGTTCACAGTGATAGAAATCAGTGGGCTCCTGTTGATCATCTGGGTCGGATTGCCCATGGTGGGGACGGTTGAGCTTACGGCGCTGACACACGGATGGGCTGGACTGCTTGAGGCAAGCTTCCTCGTCTTCTTCGCGTACATCGGGTTCGAGGCACTCGCGAATCTCGCGGAGGAGACCACACATGCGGAGGTGACGATTCCACGGGCGATCCAACTCTCTTTGCTCATCTGCACGGTGCTGTACATCGCCGTGGCGATAGCAGCGGTGGCGGTGGTCGACGCGGCGATACTGGGTGTGTCCACTGCGCCGCTTGCGACGGTGGCCACCGCTGCGGTGGGTCCGAATGGGGGTGTCATTCTTGTGGTCATCGCGCTGTTCGCGACGGCGAACACTGCGTTGATGATCGTCGTGTCGACCTCCCGCGTCGTCTATGGGGTGGGGAAGTCCGAGTACCGGTCACTCCCACCGGTGTTCGCCAGGGTCGATGCGGATCACGGGACGCCGGTGGTGGCGATCGTCGCGGTGGGATTCGCGGCGATCGCATTCGCGCTGATCGGGTCCCTGGAACTGGTGACCATGTTGACGAACCTCGCGCTCCTCAGTGTCTTCGTGCTGGTGAATGCAGCGGCGCTCAAGCTGCATCGCAGTGGGGAACTCGCCGGGGGCTATGACCCGCCGCTGATCTACAGAGGTCTGTCGTTGACCGCGCTCGTCGGAATGGGCGCATCGATGCTCATGCTCGGTGGATACGGGTTCCTGCTCATCTCATAGTTGACGCAAAGTACGCGATGGCACCCTCACCGGGACCTCCAAGCCTGCTGAGGCTTCCTTCCCCACACCGTGGACATCGTGGTGGTCGCTCTGGCAGGGCATGCACCTGCAGACACTGGTTGCAGCGGAGGAACCGCAGAGGCGCTGGCATCAGCCTCTGAGATCCCCGGCGAGGAGGCGGTCGATGAGCGGGTCGAAATCGGGGTTCGCACCTGAGCGCACCCATCGGTCGATGATGATACCTTCCGTATCGAGAACAAAGATGCTCCGCCTGGCCACCTGAAGCCCCGCAGGACCACGATCTCGCACCACGCCGTAGGCGCGGATTATCGAGTGGTCCCAGTCGGAAACCATCGGGGTCTGAAGATCATGCTCTCGAATCCACCGCGCCTGTGCGAAGGGGAGGTCGGTGCTGATACCGAGGACTGTCAGACCGGCCTCACTCAGGTCTGCAGTCCGGTCTCGGATCGTACACAGTTCATCGGTACAGCCACCGGTGAATGCCGCCGGGTAGAACGCGAGGGCCGTCGGCCCGTCGGCCACGATCGTCTGCATGTCGACACTGGTCAGCTCAGCATCGGTCGTCAGCGGAGCAGTGAACATCGGTGCCGATGACCCCACCTCGATTGGTTCGCTCATGTCCACCGATCCAGTCCGGTCTGCACCACTGATTGCTCGAGGCGGTCGAAGCCGCGTTCGACCTCTGCAGGGTCGACCTCCCAGGTGTCACACACGAACGCACGGGCGGCTTCGATGTCGGGGTCGACCGCCTCCGGAATCGCGTACGCATCGGTCATGGGAGGATCGAAGAAGAGTGACCGGATCCGGTTTGCCTGTGGGATGTGTAGGTCCTCCGCGTCCATCACCCCGTAGAGATCCCCGTGTTCCTTGATCGCTCGCATCGCCGTCTTCGGGCCCATCCCCGAGATACCCTCATTGAAATCCGTCCCGATGAGCAGCGCCACATCCACGAGTTGCTCCTGGGTGATCTGGTGCCCGCGGAGCGTCGCCTCCAACTCCATCAGCTCTGGTGATCCTGCGGACGTGAGCTGTCTGAGCGTGTAGGGTGCTCCGAACAACAGGGTATCATAGTCCTCGCTCCCGACCAGATCGACATCACCTCGCGCCGCCATCGCAGCCGCCTGGGCCTCCCCCTCAGCCGGAGCCTCGATGACGGGGACATCGAGATGTCTGAGTAGCAGCCGTGTGGTCTCGAGGATCACCGGTGTCAGTCGTTGCGTCCGTGCAGACAGCCGCGCGGCCTCGATGTGATCACCACGCTCCACCGCCGCTGCTTGTCGTTCTTCAGCCGCCTCCTTGGCCGCGCGACGCGCAGAGACCTCCGCATCCTTGAGCTCGGTGACCGCCCCATCGAAGACGAACACCGGGGTGAGCTCGTGCTCGTAGAACTTCGGGATACCCTGCATGACACCGATCAGATTGGGGACTTCCTCCCCCGCCTCGGTGGTGTACGCAGCATCACGCGTGAACTTCACCGTCGTGGTGAGATAGCGGTACAACCAGTTATGTGCATCAACAGCGATGACCGAGCCTGCGACCGCATCGAAGCTGATCTCGTCGATGACCGCCAGCTGCCGCAGTGCGGCATTACCCATGCTTCTCCGATGAGTGGTGCACCGGTATCACATCATCGACTGACCGGACGCGCTCGATGGCCCTGACATCACCCCGGTACCGTGCGATGAGCCCACGACTGGCAGTGGCGAGGCGACGACGGCGATACAGGCTCAAACCTGCGATGAAGCGCCCGCGCGACCACGTGCTGGGTCGATCGGTCGGGCGGGTCATCATGAGCTCTGCCAACCCTGTTGTCCGGCCGGTCCAACCGAAGCCAGCCTTGCAGGCGGCGATGTAGGCGAACGGATTGTTGACGTTGATTTGGACGGTGGTGTATCCCGCAGTGGCGACTGCAGGGAGCACAGATCGCAAGAGCAGTGGCCCCCATCCATTGCCGCGCTCTGCCCGTCGCACGTCGATGGTGCGCACCACCAGCCGGTCATGGTGAACACGATGTCGGTCGGTGGTGAGTGCTGCGATGATCGCCGCAGCCGCTGTCGGCAGGTCAGGTCGACGCGTGAGCACTGCCTTGCCGTACCGCTGCATCCGGTACTGACCGGCATAGGCGAACTCCTCCTGAGGGAGCACGATTGATGTCGCCTCCTCGAGGCCCAACAACACCGGCGTGGGATCCGCAGAGGACACAGACACACTCAGAGTGAATGCTTCAAGAAGACCGCGACTGAGTGGGATGCATGGAGTTCAGCGACCGGGTGAGTCGGGAGGCGATCCCCCTGGCGGTGTTGGATGTCATCATGATCGGGAGCGTGGTGAGTATCGGGATCGTACAACATGCGTCATTCAGCCTCGTCATGCGGGAGCCACAGTACTGGCTTGGGGTGCTGGGTCCGTTCATGATCGGGTGGGCGCTCATGTCGATCCCCCTCGGTGCGTACGCCCCGGGTGCAGCGGAGTCTGCGAAGGCGGCGATACCGCTGGGGATTCGGGCGTGGGTGCCCACGGTGGTGGTCGCACTGGCGATCCGGTCGACAGGATTCGCTCCCGGCGGGGTGCAGCTGAGCTTCGCGATTGTGATCACGGGGCTCGGGGCTCTGGCGATCGGGGTGGGGCGATGGCTGCGCTTCAGACTGGCCTGACGCCGGTGGCACCCAGGACAGCGGCGATCGAGAACCCGGCGGCCGCCAGCACGGCCAGGATGATGAACAGAACGCCCACGGATGCTGAGGTGAGTACCACACCGGCGAGCAGGCCGCCCGCTGCGCCGACACCGAAGACCCCGAGATAGCTGAAGCCATACGAGACACCCCTGGCCGACTGTGGCGTGTACTCTGCAACCGTGGCCTGCGTGAGCGGTTGGATGAAGAACAGGATTAGACCGAGGAGTGCTCCTGCGAGGATGACCCACCCTCCGCCTGCTTGCAGTGCGCCCGGAAAGGCCAGTGCGATCAGCACCATCGATCCGAAGGCGATCTGCAACCCCCGTTCGATGGGGAGCAGGTCGGTGAGTCGACCACCGAGATACTGTCCGATGATCCCGACGAGCAGAAGCCCCGCGTACACGAACCGTGCAGGGGCGAAATCCGTCGTGGACGATACTGACAGCCCATCGATTAGGCTGGTCGATGCGAGCACCTCCGGCAGGAAGGTCAGGACACCCCGATAGTACAAGCCCGAACAGATCACGATGAGGAAGACGACCGCGAACGACCCTGCGAAGAGCCTTCGCCCGGTCAAGATGAGGTCGCGCAGACCCCCGGTATCAACCGTCTTCCCTCGACCCACATCGACACGGGCTGTGATGATGGCGGCGATGAATGCGGGGAGCGCCAGCAGGGCAGCGACGGTCGGCCAATCAACGGCCAACAGCAACAATGCTGTCAAGAGTGGTCCCACCCCGATACCGATGTTGCCACCGATGCCATGATAGGCGAACCCCCGCCCGCGGTCAGTTATCGCCGTTGAGATCAACGTGAGACCCGCCGGGTGGTACACGCTTGCTGCGGCACCCCACAGCAACAGAGCGACGGCGATGGCAGGGACCCCCGGTGCAACCGCGAGCAAGAGGAATGCGACCCCCATCCCGATGAGGCAGCCGATGATGACGGGCCTCGGCCCGACACGATCGGTGAGCCATCCTCCGGGGACCGCACCAATCCCGAACAGTGCGTATCCACCCGTCACCACAGCCCCCACACTGGCCGGTGTCACCGCGAAGCTCGCACCACCCAGTATGAATGCATCGAGCTGGATCAACCAGATGCTCACGAACAGCGGGATTGACAGCTCGTACGTGTGCACCATTGCGTGTGCGAGCATGAGCACACCCACCGTCTGGCGCTCCTGAGGGTCCACACATGCGGTGCGATGTAGAACGCAATAGCTGGTTGGGGTCGGTTGACCAGTGCACCTAAGCCATACGCGAGTGACGTCGTTGTGTGTACACTGACATCCTCGTACCGACCGATGGGAGCACCGCAAGTGCGACGGCTGTCGAACATGCAATCGATCTTGCCGCACACTATGATGCCACGCTGCACGTGCTGTATGTCGTGGATGTGACAGGGTATTCTGCCCTGGAGGTGGGTGCAGACGTCGTGGCCAGCGCACTCGAGGAAGAGGGCGAACACGCCGTCGGAGATGTCGTCGGTACTGCCGAGGACGCGGATATCCACACCCAGAGCTCAATCGAACACGGCACGCCGCACCGGGCGATCATCGACTATGCAACGGCTGAATCAGTCGATTTGATCGTGATGGGGACGCATGGACGTACCGGGGTGGGCCGGTTCCTGCTGGGTTCGGTCACCGAGCGGGTGGTCCGTACGGCACCGGTCCCTGTGCTCACCGTACGTGGTGACGAGGAGCCAGCCGCGTGAGCACGACAGCATCTTGTCTGTGCTGATTCGAGTATGGCTATGACGACGCATACCGTCGAGTTCGTCGATACGGGGGAGTCGGTCGAGGTGGCTGAGACGCAGACCATCTTGCGGGCCTGTATCGATGCAGGACTCGTCGCGGAGTACTCCTGCCGTGTCGGTATGTGTCTCGCCTGTTCGGCGGAGATTATCGATGGTGAGGTCACCCAGCCTGCAGCGCGAGCACTGACAGAGCAAGAGAAGACCCAGTATGCGCTGACCTGCATGGCCCGACCGAAGAGCGATGTGCGCCTCCGTGGGGGGATCTACCCGCCCTCCATCGAGGCCGACGCAGAAGCCGCAGCCGGAGATGACTGACCTGATCGGTCAGTCCCAGAAGGCCTTCGTTCGCGCATAGCGCCGTTCCTCTTGTAGGATGTCACGGTAGAATTCCGTCTCTGAGCGGCGTAACCGTCCGATGATCCGTGCGGCGGTCTGTGGTCCGACACCACGCGCGGCAAGGGCGATCACCGCCTGTTGGCCATGTGCTTGCAGCAGGCTCGCTGATCGGTACGCGCGCTTGATCTGCTTGCGTTCGTCTGCATCTGGCTCAGCACATCGCACCGCAGCGGGTGTCTCCTCATCCCATGGGTTGAGACAGGCGATCTGCGTCGCCCCACAGTTGGGGCACGTCGGCTGAGCATCCACCCGGTCGACCTGTTGGGTACGTTCCCACTCTGTGCAGTGCAGACACAGCAGCCGGACCCGGTCGCCTGCGATACGCTCGCGGACCGCGGCAATGACGCCCGCATCCGCATTTGCTGGCACGATCAGATCCCGGCCGCTGCGGTCACCACCGATCCCCAGTGGGGTCCGCTCAGCCACGGTCTCGTACGCGATAGCCTCTGTCTGCAGGTCCGCCAGCAGCGCTGTGGTGTCCTCCACCGCGAGATCCACATGGAAGATCTCCCGCACCGCCTCCCGGTAAATCGCCCCACCCTCAAGCGCACTGATGAGCCGGTCTGCACCGTACCGCTGCCGACCCTGATACCGTTTGAGCGCACCGAACTTCGCCGCAACCTGGACCACGGTGAACTTCAGTCCCTCAGAGTGCTTGATCGCCAACTGCAGGAGTGCGGCAAGGTGGTCCGGATCGGTGTCGAACACCGCCTCTGTGATATCACCTGGTCGCGCATCACGGGGCAGTTCGAATGCGACCCGATAGGGGCCTACCTCGACCCCTACAGATGATCCGGTTAACTGGCCGACGAGTGCCGCGATGAGCCGTGCCAATGTCTCATTCATACGGTGCCCGTAGCAGCTGTTGAGGACCATCTTCCCGCGTGTCCCTTCGAGCACAATCCGGTCTGCGCTCGGGATCGGGAGCCCCTCCGATGCGTGACGGATGATGGGAGTGATCGCCGAGGAGATGGCCGCATCTGTGGCGGGATACGTCTCCTGTAACCCAGCGATGATCGCAGACTCTGGGCGGTCCGCAGCCACCCCTGCTGCGATCGCCTCTCTGAGTTGCCCCATCTCGGCGGCGACCGCGGCGGGGACCGGGATCTCCGCTCCGGTCCATGAGGGGACCTCGCCGGACGGGTCCTCGATTGGGGTCACGTTCACCTCACCCGCCTCTTCATCGATATCATTGATGCGCCACATCTCCCCACGCTGGATGAAGGATGCCCCCGGTTCTGCGAAGTTGATCACGAACCGCTCATCCAGGGTGCCGATCTGGGTTCGACCACTGAGATCCCGCACCGCGAACGTCTCCTCATCCGGAATCATCGAGAGATTCGAGTAGAAGTACTTCCACGTCCCACCGGAGGACTCGACGCGATCGGCCTCCTCATCGATCCAGATCACCCTGTTGCGACCCAGCTCTGTGACGACCTCACGGAGCGTCTCCTCGGTGAGCTGGCGGAACGGATACGCCTGTATCAACAGTCGATGCAGATCGGGTATCCGCGCCGACCCCACGTCCATCATCACCCCCGCCACCTGGTTCGCCACGGTATCGAGACTGGCATGATGGATGCGCGCGGGCTCGACCGCACCCGCGAGCGCACGGCGAGCGATGATCATCGACTCGAGAATATCATCGGCCTCGGTTGCGATGATTGTCCCATGGGATGTGCGGTCCTGCCGATGACCAGCGCGGCCGACGCGCTGTAACAGCCGAGCCACCTGTCGGGGTGACCCGTACTGGATGACGTGATCGACGCTCCCCACATCGATCCCCAACTCCATCGAGGAGGTGCACACGAGGCCTGCGAGCTTCCCGTCCTTGAAGCCGTCCTCAACATCGATCCGTACCGAACGCGACAGTGACCCATGATGGACCGCGATCGGGGCATCGAGCAGTTTGAATCGTGACCCGAGCGCCTCGGCTGCCTGCCGGGTGTTCACGAAAATCAGTGTCGAGGTGTGTCCCTCGACGATCTCGAGGATCCGACGGACCTGTGCTGCAACCTGCTCATCCGTCGCTAATGTGCCCGCCAAGGTCGTATCATCTGGGGTTGGAGTGGGCCGTTCCACCGTCAGGTCGAGGGCGATGCCCGCATCCACGTCGATCACCTCGAAGGCCCGATCGCCAGTGAGGAATCGTGCCACCTCTTCTGGAGATCCAACCGTCGCCGACAGGCCGATCCGCTGGAAATCGGCGCTGAGTAGCTCGAGGCGCTCGAGGGCGATCGTCAGCTGCGCACCGCGCTTTGCGGATGCAAGCTCATGCACCTCATCCACGACCACATGCTGCACGCTGCTGAGCGCCTCACGGAGTTTCGAACCGGTGAGCATCGCCTGGAGCGTCTCTGGGGTCGTCACGAGGACATCGGGGGGATCATTGGCCTGCTTCTGCCGCTGATACTGCGTAGTGTCACCATGCCGGACATCGATCCGCACATCCAACGTCTCGCCCCACCATTCGAGCCGTTGTCGCATGTCCCTGTTGAGTGCCCGCAATGGAGTGATGTACAGGGCCACGATCCCGTTGCGTTCGGCCGCGGGGGTTGCCGTGATAGCATCAAATACCGGCAACATGGCCGTCTCCGTCTTGCCCGTCCCCGTCGGCGCGAGAATCAGCGCATGGGCACCGCTGACGAGTGTGGGGATCGCCGCTGCCTGCGGACGGGTGGGGTGATCGAACCCCCGTTCGCTGAGAGCTGCACGGAGTGCCGGGGATAGCTCGGTGAACGCGTCAGCCCCGACCTGCTCTCGCATCATCGAACGTACCGACCGCCCGGGAATAACGATTCTGCCTACCGGGCCGACTCGGCGGCTGCAAGCACCTCCTTGTACCGGTTTCGGATGGTCACCTCGCTGATCTGTGCGACCTCTGCGATGGCAGACTGTGTCAGCTCCGCAGAGCAGAGCCGCCCCGCCGCATACAGCGCGCTCGCGGCGATGCCCACCGGGTGCTTACCGCTGTGTACACCGGCTGTCGTGGCGATCGCGATCAGTCGCCGAGCCTCATGCTCGGTCTCCTCGGAGACATCAAGCGCTGAAGCGAGCCGCCCCACGTACTCCATCGGGTCGGTCGGTGCGATCGTCAGTGACAACTCACCGGCGAGATAGCGGTAGGTTCGCTTGATCTCGATGGGTTCGACCCGCGACACCTGGACCATCTCGTCGATCGCTCGGGCGATCCCGTCCAACCGGGTCGCAGCGTACAGCGCCGCAGTCGCCATCCCCTCGATGGAACGACCCGGCAGGAGGTCCTCCTCCAACGCTCGCCGGTAGATCACACCCGCCGTCTCGCGGGTGGGCTCTGGGACACCGAGGCCCGAGGCCATCCGGTCGATCTCCCCGAGAGCATGCTTCAGGTTACGCTCCTTCGAATCCCGTGTTCGGAAGCGCTCGTTCCATGTCCGGAGGCGGTGCATGCGCCGACGCTTGCCAGCGCTGAGGGTCTTTCCTCCCGCATCGACATCTCGCCAATCGATGTTGGTCGACAGGCCCCTGTCATGCATCAGCTGGGTCGTTGGTGCGCCCACCCGCGACCGCGAGGTCTGCTCCCCATCAGAGAACGATCGCCACTCTGGACCGAGGTCGATCACCGTGTCACTAATCACCAGCCCACACTCTGCGCAGACCAGCTCATGGCTACCGCCTGCGCGCTCGATGTCGCCTGTGCACTCCGGACAGCGTCTGGCCTCTTGTTGGCTCTCGGCTGGCCGTGCGTGTGTGCGCTCGGTGGTCTCGATCATCGGCCCCCACCGCCTGGGTCAAGCAGTCGCACCGCATCCGTCGGAATGTCGTGGCCGCCCGTCGGGATTCTGCTCATCGTATGAATGATATGGTCTTTGACCATAGATGACATATTGCAGGCCAGAGGTAAAATATTGTAAGAACTTTTACGACCGTTTAATCATGTACGTAACGTTTTGCAGTTTCTCACTCGCGCTGCCGACCGACAGGTTATGAGGCTTCGCACCCTGGTACCGATATGAGCTCAGATCAAGACCATCTACGACAGACGGACACGGAGGCACGCTTCGACT
>ERZ1034517.10-NODE-10-length-90251-cov-6.483514_pt1 | contig 90251 bp, 99 predicted proteins | sample MGYA00520599_ERZ1034517 | MGnify/ENA primary metagenome ERZ1034517 (study PRJEB33760, sample SAMEA4777701) | hypersaline lake metagenome | biome: hypersaline environment; feature: brines | place: Spain | collected 2012-08 | depth 0 m ...
GCGGTCGTCGGCGTCGCGACCGCGGTCGTCGTCGCGGGCGTGCCGACGCCGCGGCTCCCCGGCGCGCCGCCGACGCTCGCGCTCGGCGCGGCCGTGACGCGCGCCACCCTCGACGGCGTGGTCGCGCAGCTGGCGATGACAATCGGCAACGCCGCGCTGGCGACCTCGCTCCTCTTCTCCGACCTGCTGGACGCCGAGGTCACGCCCGACGAGCTGTCGACGAGCATGGGCGTGACGAACCTGATCGCGGTGCCGCTCGGCGGGATTCCCATGTGTCACGGCTGTGACGGCGTGGCAGGCAAGTACGCGTTCGGCGCGCGGACCGGCGGCGCGAACGTCGTCCTCGGCGTCGGCTACCTCGCCGCCGCGCTCTTCGCCACGCCCGCGCTGATCGCGGCGTTCCCGCTGGCGATGCTCGGCGCGCTCCTCGCCGTCGTCGCCGTCTCGCTCGCGCGCAACGTCACCGACTCGGGAAACCGCGCGCTCTCGGTCGGGATCGGGCTCCTCGCGCTGGCGACGAACCTCGGCGTCGCGTTCCTCGTCGGGATCGCAGTCCACCTCGCGTGGGAGCGGATCGGCGGATAGGGCTCCCCAATCGGGGCCCGACCCGGACCGCACCCATCGGACCTAAACCGCTCGACGCCCTCCTGTCCACGTATATGCAGTTCTGTGACGACTGCGGCTCGATGATGGTCTCTCGCGACGGGGAGATGGTGTGTCAGAACGACGACTGCGGCGCGACGACGGAGCGCGACGAGGCGCTCGCCGCGGAGTTCGAGTCGACGACCGAGCAGACCGGCGACGAGGTGATCGAGACGGAGGAGGGCGCGAACTTCGAGGGGAAGCCGACCGCGACCGACGTGGTCTGCGACGAGTGCGGCCACGGCGAGGCGTGGTACACGATCAAGCAGACGGGGGCCGCCGACGAGCCCCCGACCCGCTTCTTCAAGTGCAAGGAGTGCGGCCGCCGCTGGCGGGGGTACAACTGACCGCGATGCCGCGGGGAGACCGACGGACCCGGTTCGTCCGCGCGCTCGCCGCGCTCGCGGTCGTCGTCCCGCTCGCCCTCCTCGTCGGCCGCAGCCTCGGCTTCTGGCGCGTGCGGCTCGCGGTCGGGAAGCTCCTCGCGCTGCTGCCCGACGACGGCGCGCCCGACCACGTTCAGGTGCTGCCGCCGCCGCCGGACGAGTACGCCGGGACCCTGCCGACGAGCCCCGCGGAGACCCGCGCGCGACTCCCCAAAGAGGGTTTCTCGGAGCTGATCCGGGCGTACTTCCACGCCTACGACCGCGACGGCGAGACGGTCCACGAGGTGGGGAGCTTCGTCCACCGCCCCGAGGGGCTCACCGGTGACTGGCAGGTCCACGTCCGGCTGTTCCCCGCGCCGGACGGTTCCACCGAGGTGTGGGCCCACTGGGAGCGGAACCCGTACGTGGCCCCGCTGGCGCACCTCCGGATGGAGGGGTACGACCCCGCCCGCGGCCAGCGGATGGCGGCCGAACTGATCGACGATCTCCGGTGCGCGCGCGGCGACGGCTGGGCGTAGGCGGGCGTGGACCGCCCGTTCCCGTCCCTTGTTTTCTTGTCCCGAACTACCACACACCACGGTGTCGCTGTCTGCCGATTTGCTCCAGTTGGTCGCATTTAACGCCGTGAACTCGGCCCGAACACGACTGAATTCCGCTGTAGCGTTTGGACCGTTCATACGGCTCGGGGCGGGAGGTGGAGCCACGATGAACACCGAACGTATCGCACTGGTCGCGGTGACGCTGGCGCTCGTCGTCGGCGGGCTCGCGACGCTTTTCGCACCGGCCGTCGTCTCCGGCCCGGGTGGCGCTCCCGGCCAGGCGGCAGTCACCACCGCCGTCGCCGACGGCGGACTCGGGTCGCTGCTCGGCGTCGCACTGTGGGGCGTGACGCTCCTCTTCGGCGCGACCGCGCTGATCTGGTTCGTGCTCACCGGCGTCGTGGGCGCGGGCTACGAGTCGCCGCCGAACGAGTACGGCCTCGACGAGATCCAGGTCCGCATCATGACCGTCGACGCCGCCGACGTCGTCCAGGACACCGTCGACTCCCTGCCCGAGGGACTCGACGACGTCCACGTGATCGCGGAGTCGCCCATCGACGTGCGCGGGGCGACGGTCCACGCCGTCCCGGACGACTTCACGTGCGACGCGGTCCGGAAGGGCCGCGCGCAGGAGTGGGCGCGACGGTCGCTCGACTGCGGGAAGGAGTTCGTCCTCTACCTCGACGAGGACAGCGTCGTCGAGTCGCTCGACGGGCTCCCGGACGCCGACATCGTCCAGCTCCGCGAGAAGCCCCGGCGCACGGGGTCGAACCTCAGCTACCTGGCCGACATGTACCGGATGGGCGTCCAGATCGAGCAGCGCGCCTTCGCGCGCCTCTCGATCCCGCTGTTCGCGTGGGGCGGCGGCATCGCGGTCCGCAGCTCGGTGGAAGACGAGACCACGTGGGACCGGCAGACGCTCGTCGAGGACACCGCCTTCGTCTGGGCGGCCTTCCGGGAGCTGGACGTGACGTTCGCGCTGTCGGACGCGGTCTGTCGGAACGAAGCGCCCCCGTCGCTGTACGAGATCCTCCAGCAGCGCCGCCGCTGGGCGGCCGGGAACGTCCGGGCCTCGACGATGCTCCCGTTCCGCTACGAGCTGCTGACGAGGGTCCGCAACTACGCGTGGGCGCTCTCGCCGATCGTGACCCTGATCGTCGTCCCGCTGTCGCTGTTGAGCGTGACGATCGCGTACAGCGGGCTGTTCTTCGCCGCGTCGATGGGACTGGCGGTGTGTACGCTCGGCTGGTTCCTCCTCGGCGTCGGCTACTACGGCGACGACCACCACCGGTGGGCGCTCGCCGTCCCGCTGGCACCCGTCATAACCGTCATCCACTCGATGGGGACGGTCGCCGGCATCCTCAAGCCGCCCGAGACGTTCCGGGTGACCACGAAGGTCGGCAGCGAGTAGCGATCGAGCGCGGCCGCTCGTCTCCTTCTCTACCCGCGCGCGCTCGTACTAACTCGCCGCTATTCACTACTCGTCGCGGAGCCGCGGCCCGAGAAACGCCGCGACCGCCTCGCCGACCTTCCCGCTCCGGCCGACGAAGAAGTGGTCGGCCTCGAACGCGACCGTCTCGACGCCCAGTCTCTCTGCGCGTTCGACCACCGGTTTCCACTCCGCCGTCGCGTCACGCGTCCCGTACAGCACGCGGGTCGGCACCCCGCGCTCGGCGAGGTCGTCGAGGGCGGCGACCGCGTCGACGTCGGGGCTCAGCCGGGCGGTCGGCGCGAGCGCGCAGACGCCGGCGAGCGACGGCCGGGAGGCGGCCGCGACGAGCGCGACCGTGCCGCCGAACGAGAAGCCGAACAGCCCGACGCGGTCGTAGCGGTCGCGCGCCCAGCCGACGGCCGCGTCCGCGTCCGTGGTCTCGCCGTACCCCTCGTCCCAGTCGCCGTAGTCGAACCGGAGGCAGTCGACGCCGCGGTCGGTCAGGGCGTCGCTCGCGGCCAGCAGGCGCTCGTCGCCGCGGTGGCCGCGCTGCTGGGGATGCGGCGGGCAGGCGACGACGACCGACTCGGCGCGCTCGGACTCGTCCGACTCGCCGCCGGCGCCGTCGCTCGCGGCGGTGTCGAGGGTGGCGCGCACGTCGCGGCCGCCGGGGATCAGGACGGTGTCGCTCACGGTGCGTGACGGGGAGCGGTCTCGCTCAGGGGACCTGCGTCACGCCGTCGACGCCGTCGAGGTCGGCGAGGTCGGCCGCGAGCGACTCCTGATCGACGTTCGCCTCGTAGTAGAACACGATGTCGAACGTGCCGTCGCGGAGCAGCTGCTGGCACTCCCAGACGAACGCCTCGTCGTCGAGCGTCAGCCCTTGGAACTGGTTCGACGAGAAGTCCGTGTCGTCGTTGCCCGCTTCGATGTACGTCTCGCCTTTGCCCGCGTGGTCGGCGATGACCTCGTTGGCGGCGACCGTCAGCTCGTGCATCTCCAGGTCCTCCTCGCCCGCGAGGTTCGTGTGGACGATACAGCCCAGCAGCTCGATGTCGCCGGGCTCTAAGAGGGCCTTCGTGCGGGTGTACAGGTCCGAATCGACGGTCTCGCTCATACCCGTCACTTCCCGCTCGCGTTATAAACGGGTGACGGTTCCCGGGGCGGACGGTCCGGTGCGACGGCCCGTCTCAGCGCCGGAGCGAGACGACGACCCCGCCTTCGCCGTCGTCGGCCTCGATCAGCCCGTCGTCGTCGAGGTCGTCGACGAGCCCGCGGAGCCACTCGCGGCCGTGCTCGCCGTCGGGCGCGTAGTCCACGCGGATCCGGTGGCCGAGGGCGTCCAGCTCCATCTCGTCGTGCTCGCCGAGGAGCCGGACGATCCGCCCGCGGAACTGCCGGCGGCTCCCCTCGAAGCTGGGCTGCTCGGGCACGTCGGGCGCGGTGAAGTCGCCCGTCTGGTACGCGTGACACCACTCGCGCCACGGGCAGCCCGCCTCGTCGCAGCGGGGTTTCTTGCCGCAGGCGACGCCGCCCAGTTCCATGATCGCGTTGTTCCAGACGCGGGACTCGCCGGCCGGCATGAGCTGCGAGGCGACCCGCTCGAACGCGTCGTCGTCGTCCGGCACGTCGAACGCGCGGTACAGCACCCGCTTCACGTTGGTGTCGACGACGGCGTCGCCATTGTTGAACGCGAACGACGCCACCGCGTTGGCGGTGTACGGCCCGACGCCCATGAGCTCGCTCAGCTCGTCCGGTTCCGCCGGGAACGTCCCGCCGTACTCGGACTCGACCTGGCCGGCCGCCTCGTGGAGGTACTTCGCGCGGTTGTTGTACCCGAGCGAGTGGTCCGACCAGAAGGCGACCACGTCGGCGCGGTCGGCGTCGGCGAGGGCCGCCGCCGTCGGCCACTCGTCGAGGAAGTCCTCCCAGGCGTCGACGACGCGGTCGAGCTGGGTCTGCTGGCTCATCACCTCGCTGACGAGGATCTCGTAGGGGTCCTCGGTGCGCCGCCACGGGAACTCGCGGTGGTCCGCCTCGTACCAGTCGACGAGCGCGTCGCGGACCGCGTCGCGGTCGGCCGGGAGCTCCGGCGCGCCCTCGACCCGGTCGTCCTCGCTGCCGTCGCTCTGGCCCCCGGCGCGGTCGCCCGCACCGTCCGAGTCGCTCATATTTCCGGTCCGGTCGGCGGCGGTTTATCGGTGCTGGTCCCCGTCGGCGCGGACCGGGGCCATCGTCCGCGGGTCGCGGTCGGGGCCGGGGTACTCCCCGCCGACCGCGTCCGGGTACAGCTTCGCCGGGTCGAACACGGTCGCGAACGCCCGCGGCTCCCGGACGCTCACGGGCAGGCGGTCGCGCAGCCCGGCGGCCGCCCGCGGCCCGGTCAGCGAGGGGTCGAGGCTCACCACCTGCATCGCGCCGCCTCGGTAGGCGGACGCCAGCGCTGGGTGATCGCCGGCGGGCTGCGCGACCGACTCGCGCCAGGACTCGGTCGCGGCGCGCCAGTCGGCCGCCAAGTCCGGGTCCCCGAGCGACGCGATCACCGCCTCGGCGTCGGCGAGGAGGGGGTCGCTGGCGACGAGCGTCGTCCACGCGTGCGACCGGAGCGCGTCGAGCGCCTCGCGGGCGTCGCCGCCGACGAGGAGGTCGGCCGCGAGCGCGTCGGCGTCGGCGACGACCCGGGCGGGACTGGGGTCGAGCGGGTCGGCGACCGCGGCGTCGTCATCTCCATCTGTCTCATCGCTGTCTCCGTCCGCCGTCGAGCGCACGTCGTCGAGCGCGCGTCGAACGTCCGTCTCGTCGAGGTCGCCGCCGAGCGCGGCCGCGCGCTCGAACAGGTCGGCGAATGACATACCCGTCGGTCGGTGCCCCGCGGGTATCGTCCTTGCGGCCGGCGCGCGGACGCTCTCCGCTCCCGGTCGCGTCCGACCCGGGGCGAACGGCGGAGGCCGGAAGTTATTGTCCGCCCCGCCGAAGCCCGCGGCGTGAGCGACCGACCCCGCGAGAGCCCGACCGTCGCGGTCCCGCAGATCCCCGTCGACGACCTCGACGTCGACGCGAACTCCGATCGGATCCGCCGTCGGGCGGCCGACCTGCCGGCGGCTGTCGACCTCGTCGTGTTCCCCGAGTACGCGCTCACGGGGTTCGCGGCCGACGAGCGGCTCCGGGAGGCCGCGCTGCCCCGAGACGCGGCGCGCGGACGGCTCGAATCCGTCGCCGAGGCCGCCGGCGCGGCCGCGGTCGCGGGGTACGCCGAACGGGACGGCGACGCCGTGTACAACGCGACCGCGTACGTCCCGCCGCCCGGCGGGTCCCCGGGAGACGGCGTCGGAGCGTTCTCCGTCTACCGCAAGCGCCATCTCTGGGACGAGGAGGCGGAGTGGATCGAGCCCGGCGGCGACCGCGTGGTCGTCGAGACGCCCGCGGGGCCGACCGGACTGTTGACCTGCTACGACCTCAACTTCGTCGCGGAGAGCGCGTGGTTCGCGGAGCGCGCGGTCGACGCCCTCGTCGTCGTCGGCGCGTGGCCCGCCGCCCACGTCGCGAACTGGCGGCTCCTCGTCCGGGCGCGGGCGCTCGACGGCGTCAGGTGGACCGTCGGTGCGGGCCGCACCGGGACCGCGGGCGGCGAGCGCCGGGCGGACGAGGCGACCTACGCCGGGAACTCCCTCGTGGTGCGTCCGGACGGGCGCGTCGCCGCCGAGCTCGGCCGGGACCCGGCGACGCTGTCGGCGACGCTCGACCGCGACACCCTCGCCGCACAGCGGGAGCTCGTCGGCGCCGTCGACGGTGTGTAGAAAATAATTTTTTGAATCCTGAAAGAGTAGTTTACTCAGTAGCAACTATTAAGTAGGTCGCGCGCGTATGTATAATTGAAATGAGTACCCAGAAGCAGGCCCGTCAACGGTACGGCGACGTTCACGAGAGCGAAGCGCTCCGCGTCCCCGAGGAGAAGGCGGAACAGCTCGTCGACGCGCTCAACAGCGACCTCGCGGCGACGTACGTCCTCTACCACCAGGTCAAAAAGCACCACTGGCTCGTCGAGGGGGCCGAGTTCCTCGGCATCCACGAGTACCTCGGCGAGGTCGCGGAGGACCTCGAAGAGGGCGCCGACGTCCTCGCGGAGCGCGCGCAGGCGCTCGGCGGCGTGCCGCTCTCGGGCGGCGCGAACTACGAGGAGCACGCGCCGGTGACCCCCGAGGACGCGGACGCCTACGACATCCGGACGTCGCTGGAGCACGACCTCGAGATGTTCGGCGACATCACCGAGCAGCTCCGCGAGCACATCCAGCTCGCCAACAACCTCGGCGACTACAACACCGAAGAGCAGCTCCGCGACATCCTCGACGACGTCGAGGAACACGGCCACCACCTCGAGCACTACCTCGAGGACGACACGCTCGTCACGAGCGAGACGCTCGAGTAGACCGGCCGCGGCGGACTGCTTCCGGCACGTCCCGACGTTCGATCCTCCGACTTTTCTCGCCACCGAGCGGCCGCGCCGTGGCCCGCATTCCCGACCGCGTTTCTGATCGCGTCGCCGATCAGTCGAGGTTCGGCGATCGCTCGCCGGCCGGGATCACGATCTCCAGCCAGTTCTCCTCCGGCGGCAGCGGACAGGAGAACGTCTCGCTGTACGCGCAGAAGGGGCTGTACGCGAGGTTGAAGTCGATCGTGACCGCGTCCCCGTCGTCGAGGTCGCGCTCTGGGGCCAGCTCCATGTACCGGCCCCGGTGGTACGTCTGCTGGCCGGTCGTCTTGTCGCGGAAGGGGACGAAGATGGCCCCGTCGTCGCCCTCCTGCCGGTAGCCCGCGAGCGTGTGCTCCGCTCCGTCGATCTCGAACGCGAACGTGACGATCCGGAGGTACCGGACCGGGTTGCTCGCGGTCGTCTCCATCTCGACCGGGTCCGGGTCGTCGTGGACGGTGACGGTCGCCTCCACGCGGTAGTCCGGGTCCGGCGGGAAGTAGTCGAGGCCGTCGAAGTCGTCGCGGTGCTCCGGGGGAATCGGGGACTGCGGGTGGTCGTCGAAGAACTCGTCCTTCTCCCGGCGGTTCGCGCGGAGCCGCTCGGCGTAATCCTCGCTCATGGGCGGTCCGACGAGCGCCGGCCGTTTCAGGGTCGCGGTTCCGTCGCTGCGGCCGCTCGGCGGCGCCTCCGCGACGCCGTCACAGCGCTTGAAGATCTGCGAGGCAGTCGTCGAGGTCGCGGTTCGACGTCGCCAGCGACACGCCGTCGACGCGGGCGAGGTCGGCGGCGTGGTCCCAGAGGTCGCCGTCCTCGATCCCGTGGAGCACGACCGCGTTCGGCGTCGGGCTCACGACCCGCAGCGCGACGAGCGGCGACTCGCCGCGCGTCACCCGGGTGAACACGAGCGCGCGGTTCGTCGACTGGCCGTACAGCCGGTAGAACTCCTCGCTGGAGAGCCGCGTGATCGCCTGGATCGAGTCGATGACGGTGTGGCCGTTCACGTGGTCGTGGTCGCCGCGCACGACCTCCGTCGCGCCCATCGCCTCGTAGAACTCCGACAGGGGGACCGCCGTGGAGTACTCGCGGAGGTCGTGGACGATGTCGCTCTCGAACCCGGCGGAGAGCACCCGGGCGTGCTGGCGGAGGCGGCCGCCGCCGCGGCGCTCGTCGATGTCGAGCAGCCCCTCGACGGTCCGGCGGACGACGCCGATCCCGGGGCTCTCGCGGCGGCCGCTCTCGTAGTCGGAGATGACAGACGAGGAGACGCCGAGCTGGTCGGCCAGCTCCGTCTGCGAGACGTCGAAGTCGGTCCGCCACTTCCGGAGGGTCGCCCCCGGGTCGTCGCTCAGCGTTATCTCGCCGGCGATCCGGCGGGAGAGCTCCTCGCGTGCGTCGCTCATGGGGTGAACGGACGGCCGAGCGCCGCAAAAGGGTACCGTTCGTCGCGCGTCGAACCCGCGCTCACTCCAGGTACAGCGAGTAGACGATGACGGCGAACCCGACCGCCGTGAGGAGCCCGTCGATTGCGATGCCGACCGCGAGGTCCGCGCCGATGATCTGGTGGGAGACCCCGCCCAACAGCGCGCCGATCGTGACGATGCCGAAGCCGACGCCGAGCTCGCGCAGCGACCGGTCGCCGGTCCGGTCGTACGCGCGGAGCGCGTAGTAGGTGATGCTGCCACCGAGTACCAGGATGGCGGTCTTTGCGGCGATGATAGTCAGGTCGATGTAGGGGTTCATGTTTCCTCTCGTAGCTCAGACCACAGGTCGGCCAGTCGCTCGTCTCGGGTCCGCTCCGGCCGAGAGAACTCCACGTCGAACTCGCGACCGTCCCCGTCGCCCTCCGCGCCCTCGTCGACGGAGACGGTGACGGCGTCGAACGACACCGAGTACCGCGTCGTGTGCTGCCCGTCCCGGCGGATGTCGGTCGACTCCGCCAGCAGGGAGGCGTCGGTGAGCTTCTCCAGCTTCCGGTAGGTCGTCGACAGGGGGATGTCGCACTCCTCGGAGAGCTCGCTCGCGGTCTTCGGCTCGGTGAGCGCCGCGACGATCCGACGGGCCGCGTCGTCGGCCAGCGCGTCGAGCACCTCGTCGACCGACGGCGGCTCCGGGTCTCGCGACGGGTCCCGCACCATGCGTGACGGTTCGGCCCCCGGGACTTAAACCATCGAACTTCGGTCCGACGCCAGGGCGGTTCGATCGGGCGACCGCCGACGGTCGAGTACCCGGCCGACCGGTCCGCGACGGCCGAGCCGGACGAGTCCCCCCGTTTTTGTACGGCCGCGTCGTATCGCGGAGCGATGGACACGTGGAAGCGGCGAGTCGTGTTGTATGCCGCCTTTCTCGGCGGGATGATAGCGTTCACCGCCGTCACGTATCAGTACGGGATGCGCGTGTACGAGAACGACCCGCGCACCCTGATCGAGTCGTTCCGGTTCGCGGTCGAGATGTTCTCCACCACCGGGTTCGGCGGTGACGCGCCGTGGCGGAGCACAGAGATGAACGCGTATATCGCAGTGATGGACCTCGTCGGGATGGCGCTGCTGTTCGGGGCGCTCCCCGTCGTTGCGACCCCGCTCCTCGAGTCCGCGTTCGCGACGAGCGTCCCGCGGTCGCTCGAAGAGGGGCTGGAGGGGCACGTCGTGGTCTGTTCCGACACCACGCGCTCCGACGCGCTCTTGGACGAGTTCGAGTCGGAAGCGGTCCCGTACGTGGTCGTCGAGCCCGATCCCGAGCGGGCGCTGGCGCTGTACGAGGCGGGCCACACGGTCATCCGGGCCGACCCCGAGACGACCGACGGGCTCTCGAGCGCGCGGCTGACGGACGCGAGCGCCCTCGTCACCGACGTCTCCGATCAGGTAGACGCGAGCATCGTACTGGCCGCGAAGGAGCTCTCGACCGACGTCCGCGCGATAAGCGTCGTCGAGGACTCGGCCCGCGAGCGCTACCACCGCCTCGCCGGTGCGGACGAAGTGCTCTCCCCCCGATCGCTGCTCGGCGAGAGCCTCGCCTCGAAGGTGACGACGTCGGTGCGGACCGACCTCGACGAGGCCGTCGCGATCGGCGACTCCCTCCGGATCGCGGAGGTGTCGATCCACCACGGGAGCGGGCTCGCCGGGTCGACGCTCATCGGCAGCCGGATCGGCGAGCGCACCGGCGTCGACGTGATCGGGGCGTGGTTCAACGGGTCGTTCGAGGCGGCGCCGCCGCCGGACGCGACGCTGTCCGCCGGGACCGTCCTCCTCGTCTCGGGGACCGAGGGGCAGGTGGAGCGGCTCGTGGACCTGACCAACTCCGCGGCCCGTCGGTTCGGCACGGGCGAGACCGTCGTCGTCGGACACGGACAGGTCGGAAAGACCGTCGTGAACACCCTCGAATCGGCCGAAATCCCCGTCACCGTCGTCGACCGCGACGACGGCGAAGCGATCGACGTGGCCGGCGACGCGACCGACCCGGAGACGCTGCGGGAGGCCGGCGTCGCGGACGCGCGGACCGTCGTCCTCGCGCTCCCCGACGACACGACCGCGGAGTTCGCGACGCTCGTCGCGCGGGACTTGGCGCCCAACGTCGAGCTGCTCGCGCGGGTCGAAGACCCCGAGAGCGTGCCGAAGATGCACCGGGCCGGAGCCGACTACGTCCTCTCGCTTTCGACCGTGACGGGTCGGATGTCCGCGTCCGCCGTGCTCGCGGACCGCGACGTGGTCTCGCTCGACACGCACGTCGAGGTCGTGAGGACCGAGGCTCCGACGCTGGTCGGGCGCACGGTCGGCGAGGCGGCCGTCCGCGAGCGGACCGGCTGTACCGTCATCGCCGTCGAGCGCGGCGAGGAGCTCGTCACCGACGTGGGTCAGGAGACGCGGATCGAACGCGGCGACGAGCTCGTCGTCGCGGGCACCGACGACGGGGTCCGCGCGTTCGAGCGCGCGTTCGCCTGAGTCGGCTCGCGGCGCTGATCCCGCTCGCACCGCCGAACCCGCCGGGACGAGTCGAACGCTTCAAGTATTCGCTGGCTGTTCATATCCGTATGAAAGATCAGGGACGCTCCACGCGCAAGCGGACCGGCGGCCGACTCAAGCACGCCTCGAACAAGAAGCGCCACCAGCTCGGCCGCGAGCCCGCCGAGACGACGGTCGGCGAGACCCGACTCCAGTACATCGACTCCCGCGGCACGGAGCAGAAGGTCCGCGCCCTCTCGACGGACGTCGCGCAGGTCGCCGCCGACGGCGAGGTCAGCGAGGCCGAGATCGAGAACGTCGTCGACAACCCCGCGAACGTCAACTACGCCCGCCGGAACATCATCACGAAGGGCGCCGTGATCGAGACGTCCGCCGGTCGCGCCCGCGTCACCTCCCGCCCCGGCCAGACCGGCCAGGTCAACGCGGTCCTGCTCGACTGAGGTCGCCGCCCTTCTGAAGGTATTTCCCCCCGCACGTCCACTAGCCACGCGTGTATCTCGGCGTCGACGAGGCCGGCAAGGGGCCCGCGCTCGGACCGATGGTCGCGGCGGCGGTAGTCGCCGACCCGGCGAGCCTCCCGGCCGACGTGGACGACTCGAAGCGGATCGCGCCGGGCCGCCGCGAGGAGATGGCCGCGGCCCTCCGGAGCGACCCGGACGTTGCCGTCGGCGTCGCCCGCGTCGAACCCGACGAGATCGACCGCCCCGACACGGACATGAACTCCCTCACCGTCCGCGGTCAGGCACGGGCGGTCAGACGCGCGCTCGGTGCTCTCCCCGCCGAGACCGACGGTCCGGTCCGCGTCGTCGCCGACGCGGGCGACACCAGCGAGGAGCGGTTTGCGCGGCGGCTCCGCGAGTTCGTCGAGGAAGGGGACGACACGGACGAGGACGGCGACGACGGGGGACCCCTCCCGGCGATCGACGTGACGGCCGCGCACGGCGCGGACGAGGACGATCCGGTCGTCGGCGCGGCGAGCGTCGTCGCGAAGGTGGTCCGCGACGCCGCGATGGCCGACCTCGACGCCGCCTACCCCGACTACGACCTCGGGAGCGGCTACCCGAGCGACCCGGCCACCCGGGCGTTCCTCGCCGCGTACGTCGGCGACCACGGGACGCTGCCCGACTGCGCGCGCGCGTCGTGGCGCACCTGCGAGGACGCGCTGACGGCCGCCGAGCAGTCGGCGTTAGACGAGTTTTGACCGCGGTCCGCGGCCGTCGGCGGGACGGCCTCTCAGAACAGCCCGGAGATGAGCCCGCCGAGCGTTCCGACGATGGTCTCCCACACCGAGAAGTCGGTCGCGATCGCCAGCACGGTGTCCGCGCCGAAGAAGGCGAAGAGCAGCGCGGAAGCGAAGTGCGCGAGCCGCATGTCGACCCGCCCGGCGAACGTGTGGAAGAAGTAGGCGTTCGCGAGGCTCACCGGGATGATCGCGAGCATCTCGCCGGCCCAGATGGCCGAGGTCGCGCCGTACTGGACCGCCAGCCCGATGGTGACGAGCTGCGTCTTGTCGCCGAACTCGCCGGTCGCAGTGAGCAGGAAGATGGGGAAGAAGCCGCCGAGCGACCCCGAGTACTTGTCGAGCCGCCCCGGCAGCGAGAGGTCGTCGAACGCGGCCAAGCCGCCGTCGGTGCGCTCCGCCTCCGGGGTCGTTCCCCGCTCCGGCGCGGACCGGTACAGCAGGACTGCGAAGAGGAAGAACAGCACGGCGGTGATCGAGTCCAACACGACCGGCGACAGCGCCGACTGGAGGGCCTGGCCGAACGCGATCTCCACGGCGGTCCAGCCGGCGAACGCCGAGCCGGCGGCCGCGACGACGATCTTCGGGTCGTACCGCGTGGAGAGCCCCGCGATCATCAGTTGGACCTTCTCGCCCGGCAGCACCGCGAGCTGCGTCACGAACGCGATCGCGACGATCTCGACGTAGCCGGTCATGCGTCACCCACCTCCCGGCCGGCGGCGGTGGGCTCGACGCCCCTGTGCTTCCTGCGGGAGAGCAGCCCGCGGTCGGCGAGCGTCTCGACCGTCCTCGTCACCGTCGCGGGCGTCTTCTCGAGTCCCTCCGCGATCCGCGAGGTCGCGACGGGCGGTCCCCCTCGCGACTCGATCCGATAGATAGAGTTGAGATAATTTTCGACGGCGTCGGTCGACATGGTCCTTTTTGACCGGTCTAAATTAATAGTTTGTCGAACGGGTCGTCCGTTCTCGTCGAAGTCGCGACGGGAGCCGAGTCGAGACGGTAATGCGGAGAAACGTCGCCGCGTGGCGGAGGAAAACCGATCGACCGTCAACTACGGCCGCGTCTCGTGGCGGCCGACGACTCGCCGCCGAGTTACCGGACCGTCAGCAGGCGACGCAGGATGTCGCCGTACGCGGGGCGGGTGATCAGCACGCCGACCAGCACGCCGAGGATGGTGAAGATGGCGAACCCGGAGAGGTCGCCGAGCCCCAGCACCATCAGCGGCGACATCGCGATGATGGTCGTGGCCGCGGCCGCGCCGATGACCCAGAACGCCTGGCGGAACCGGGAGTTGAACACCGTCTGGGAGTTCACCTCGCCCTCGCTCATCACCTGGTCGGCGATGATGACGAGGTCGTCGACCCCGGTGCCGACCACCGCGATGAACCCGGCGATGACCGCGAGTTCGAGCGGGTAGCCGAGCAGTGCCGCGAACCCGAGCAGGGTGTACACCTCCGCCAGCGCCGTGACGATCATCGGGAGCGCGACGCGGGGCTCGCGGTACCGGAGGAACACCATACCCGCGACCGCGAACACCGAGAGCACGCCGATGATCAGCGAGTACGTCCGGAAGTTCTCACCTTGAGACGCCGAGATGGACGAGGAGGTCCCCTCGCCGCTGATGTCGAGGTCGGCCGGGAGCGCGCCGGCGCGGAGGTTCAGCGCGATGGACTGGGCCTCGGCGAACTCACCGGTCGTGAGCCGGAACTGGCCGGTCTCTGCCCATGACCCGGCCGCCATGTTGTCGGCGAGACCCGGGTCCATCCCGAACGAGTTGACGACCTCGTCGTCGACGACGAGCAGGAGACACGGGTTCCGGTCCCCGTTCACCTCCTCGATCTCACCGGTCTCCGGGTTGTACCCGCACCGGTCGGCCTGATTCTGGTACGCGTCGGCGAACCCGCGCTGAGCGACGGCGTCTTGGAACGCGTGCGCCGACGACTGCTGACCGTTCGCGGCGGTGTTGCGGACGGTAACCGGAACGTACGACCCCTGCCGCCGTTCGTTCTGCGTTGCGGTCCCGATCGTGTCGAAGTCGCGTTGGGTTAAGACTCCCCGCTGAACCCCGGTCCCGTTCCCGTCGGGGTACGCGATGTCGATCCGGACGGTTCCGCGCTCCTCGAGGAGGTCGATCACGTCCTCTCTCCCCTCACCGGGAACCTCCACGAGAATGAAGTACTCGCCGGTGATCGACTGGACCTGCTGGACGCTCCCCCCCGAGAGACCGGCTTGGTTGATCTTGTCGTCGATGATGCCTATCGTCGCGTCGCGCGTCTGCTGGGTGACGCCGGAGCGAACGTCAGCGTACTCGTAGCCCGCGGCGTCCATCGCCGCGCGGAACTGCCCTTCGGTCACCGCCGGATCCGTGACTTCCACCGCGCTCTCCTCGGGCACGACGTTGAGGTCAACCGTCGTCGTGTTGTCCAGTTCGGCGGCGACCGCATCTATGACGGTCTCGGGCGGGTCGCCGTCGAACGCGACGTCGGTCGCGGTGTACCCCGACAGGGGCGCGCGGATCCGCGTCCCGCCCGCCAGGTCGAGGCCGTACTGGAGGTTCGTGATCCCCTGTTGGGCCTCGCTCGCGCTCTCGCCGGGCGCGGGCTCCGGACCGAATCCGGGACCGAACAGCGCGACCGACGAGCCGACCACGGCGACGACGAGCAGCAGGATGCGCCAGTTCTCCTTGATCGGTTCGAGCATCAGCGGGCCACCCCCTCGAACTTGTACCAGCGAAGCAGCGAGACGTTCATCAGGTACGTGTTCATCAGGTCGGCGCACAGCCCGACCGCGAGGATGATCCCGATGTCACGGAGGAGTCCGATCCCGAACACGGTGGCGACGATCGCCATCACGATCATCGCCGCGATGGAGGTCAGCGTCATCGTCACCCCGGTCCGCATCGCGCGGCTGACCGACTCGTAGAACTCGCCGGTCCGGCGCAGCACCGAGTCGTTCAACAGGATGTCCGAGTCGACGCTGTACCCGATTATCATCAGGAGCGCCGCGATCGTCCCCAGCGTCATCTGGATGCCGAGCAGGTTCATCGCCGCGATCGGGATGACGAGGTCGGAGAACGCGGACGCGACGACCGCCAGCGAGGGGACGAACGTCCGGAACAGCGCGAACACGAGCACGCTCATCCCGAGGAACGCGAGCGCCACGCCGAACACCGCGGTGCGCGCGGTGTCGCTCGCGAAGCTCGGCGACACCTGATCGATCGCGGTCGTGGTCAACCCCGCCGCCTCCGCCTGGTCTTGGAGGTCGTTCGCGAGTCCCTCCGGATCGTCTTGGGCCGCTTGGAAGGTGACGACCACGACGTCGTCGCCGGGGATCGTCTGGATCGAGTCGGGCTCCCGGTCGAAGGCGGTCCGGATCTGCTGTTCGACGTCGCCGTTCGTGTCGTCTGCGACTCGCAGCTCGACGCCGCCCGTGAACTCCAGTCCCAGGTTCGCCGGCGCGCCGGTGGCGACGACCCACCCGCCGATGATCGCCAACGCGAGGACCAGGAACGCGAGCGGCACCGCCGCGAGCTGCCGGTTCGAGTAGTCGGTGTAGTCGACCTCCGGCACCTCGATCGCTACCATAAATACCGGTTCCTCTGCGGGCGCGAATAAGCCTTCTTATCTGCTAGGCCGACGGCGACGACGGGGCCGTAACCGCCCGCGTTACGGGAGGTACCGCACGGCGACGACGCCCGGCTCCGAGCGGACCTCGACGCGGTTCACGCCCAGCCGGGCCGCCCGCGAGAGGGTCGCCTCGCGGTCGTCCATCACGTCGTCGACCGCCTCGGTCGTCTCCGACTCCGGCGGCGTCAACACGTGGACCTCGCCGACGCCCGCGCGCTCCTCTCTGGCGAGCTCACCGGTCGCCGTCTCCGCGGCGAGTTCGCGCTCGTGGACGGTCGGCGGCTCCGGGCTCTCCTCGATCGACAGCGCGCGGCGCTCCGCGACCTCGATCACCTGATAGGTGACCTCCATCGGCGGGTCGGGGGCGACCGTCGCCTCGACGGCGTCGTCGACGTCGAGGCCGGGGTTCGAGCTCAGCGTGTGCACCTGTCCGTCGTGGACGTCTTTCAGCACCGCCGAGTCGCTCTCGACGTGCGTGACGAGGAACGTGCTCTCCTTCTCGTCGGTCATTGCGCCCGGCTAGTCGCTCTGACGACTTCCGGCTTTCGAGCCGCGGGCGGCGTCGCTCACCGCGAGCCGTCGGCGTCGGTCGGATCCACGTCGCCGGCCGGCTCCTCGGCGTCGGCCGCCGTGTCGTCGAGCGCAGCGTCGTCCGAGCCCCCGCGAAGCCTGAAGTGCGTCGCGAACACGCCGAGCGCGGCCGCGACGGGGGGTGCGAACCCGGCGAGCTGCGGGAGCGCGTACAGCGCGCCGAGCACCGCGGAGCTGCTCGGGTCGCGGAGGTCCTCGGGGACCGAGATGATCAGCCCGAGGTACAGCGAGAGGAGGAACAGGAACCCGGCGATCCCCATCCACCGGTCGTACGTGGCCGCGACCCGGTCGCCGCGGCGGTGGCGGCGGGCGACGAACAGGATCGGCGCGAGCAGCGGTCCGACGGCCCCGAGGCCGGCGACCACGAACAGCGACCGCGAGAAGAGGAACGTCCCCCCCGTCGCCGAGGCCGTCTCGCCCATCCAGACGACGAGGGCGAGGGTGACGACGAGCGCGACGAACGCGGCCGCGAGCGCCCCGAGCGCGGCGTACGCGCGCATCGTCAGCGACTCGGTCGCGCGGAACGCGTACGGGATCGCGCCGAACACTCCGCGGTAGGCGTCTGCCATCGACCGTGATAGGCGCGTCGGCGAATTAAACCCCTCGTCGTCGGGAAGCCATTTATACGCCCGACCGGATCCCTCTGACGTGGGCCTCTACGACGCGTACCTCGCGACGCGCCATCGCCTCCACGACGCCGCGCCGCCGGCGCACGTCGCGCTCGTCCTCACCGAGCGTGACCTCCTCGCGGACGGCGCGTTCGACACGCTGTCGTCGGCGGTCGGCTGGGCGTTCGAGTACGGCGCGGACCGCGTCACGGTCTCCGTCTCCGTCCTCGACCGCGCGGTCGCCCCGACGCTGGTCCGGGAGCTGCGCCGCCTCGACGCGCCGGCCGAGACCGCGGTCCGCGGTCCAGACGTGGACGAGACGACGACCGACGCCGGCGTCGACGCGCCGGTCCGCATCCTCGTCGGCCTCGGCGGCAAAGCCGAGTTCGCCGGCGCGGTCCGCGAGCTCGCGAGCGACGTCGCCGCCGGGGAGATATCGCCCGACGCCATCGACGAGACCGACATCGCGGAGCGGCTGCTGTTCCCCGAGGAGCCCGACCTGGTCATCAAGACCGGCGCGGAGCGGCTCTCGGACTTCGCCATCTGGCAGTCCGTCTACGCCGAGCTCTACTTTACCGACGTGAACTGGCGGGACTTCCGCCGGCGCGAGTACCTCCGCGCGGTGTTGGACTTCCAGGACCGCCAGCGCCGCTTCGGTCGGTGAGGGGCGCGGGCGCGCCCGACCGAGGCCGAGCTACCAGACGAAGGCGAACAGGGCCGCGAACGTCACCAGCGCGCCGACCGTCGAGAGGATCGGCACGACGTTCTGCATCAGCACGACGCGGGCGCTCGTGCTCGGGTTGAACAGGTCGGCCGCCGACGGGACGTCGCTCGCGTCCCCCTCGCCGATCGCCGGCATCTCGTCGGCCGTCAGCGCGCCGACCGAGACCGTCGGCTCCTTCTCGCCTTTGATCCCCTGTCTGACCGTCACCGTGCGCGTCGCGCGGCCCCAGCCGAGCCCGACGATCGACATCGTCGCGATGATCACGAACGAGGCGGGGATGCCGACCGCGGAGAGGCTGATCACGATCCCGGAGGAGACGACCGCGACGACGATGGCGGCCGTCAGCGGGAGGTCGGTGATGTCGTTGCCGAGCGTGTCGAGCGTCCGGCGAGCGATGGTGAACGCGCCGACCGCGACCGCGGCGCTGCCGAGGAGGATCATCGGCGTCATCTCCACGGAGTCCAGCGCGACGAGCGGCGCGATGGCGTTCGCGATGTTCGAGGTCCCCGAGGAGAATGCCATCAGGCAGCCGATGGCGATGACGACGATCCCGCCCGTCAGCTCGCGCCGCGTCGTGTTCGGACCGAGGACCGGGCGCGGGACCGTCCCCGACCGGTCGAACTCGAACAGCGCCCCGTCGGTGCTCTCGATCGCCACCCAGCGGTCGATCGTCGAGTAGAAGTAGCGGCCGACGACGCCCGACACCCAGAACCCGATGATCGGCGCGACGAGCCACCAGATCGCGATCTCGCCCATCACCGCCCAGTCGAGGGTGTTCGTCGCGATGCCCAGTCCGGCGATGGCCCCCACCGCCGTCATCGACGTCGACGCCGGCACGCCGGCGAAGTTGCCGACGAACAGCGCGCCGCCGATAAAGAAGAGGACGATGATGCTCGTCTCCAGCGTGAACACGTTCGCGCCGGTGACGAGGTCCTCGCCGAGCGTCGTGACGACGCGCTGCCCCAGCGTCCCCGCGCCGATGAAGAAGAACACGGACATCAGCCCCGCCGCGCCCGCCTTCGATAACACGTCCGCGCCGACGGCCGGCCCGAACGCCGGTCCCGTCGTCGCCCCGCCGATGTTGTATCCGACGAACGCCGCCACCGCGACGCCGACGAGAAGAAGAACTTCGACCATACGTACAAGCAGACGACGCACGCGCTGTTAAACGGACGGGGTCCGTCCTCGTCGACCGCTTCGTGCGACGCGCTCCGATCGAACGGTCCGCGAGCCCGCGAAAGTGCGCAGTGAACGCTATCGGTGGTCACTCACGAGTATACCGACTGAGTCCAAACTCATCGGGGATTGGTTCACTGCGTTCGCAAAATGCACCGGCCGAGATTTGAACTCGGGTTGCAACCATGGCAAGGTTGCGTGATACCACTACACTACCGGTGCGTGCTTCGCATCCGCTACTTGTTCGGAGACTCACTTAAGTCTGTCACATCGGGACGGCGGGACCCTGCGGACCCCGCGCCGACCCGCCTCACCGCTCGCGTCGCCGGGCGATCTCCGCGGCGTGGGCGTCGTGGAGGTCGGCGAACGCCGCGGCCTCGGCGCGCTCCTGCGCCTCGTCGTCGCCGCGGTCGCGGACCCGGCATTTGATCGCCGCGAGCGCGTCGGACGCGCCGGCCGCGATCTCGTCGGCCACCGAGCGGGGGTCGTCGACCACGCGCGAGACGAGTCCGGTCCGGCGGGCCGCTTCCGCGTCGAGGACCCGCCCGGAGAGCGCGAAGTCGAGCGCCTCGCCCTCGCCCATCACCCGAGGGAGTCTGACGGTCCCGCCCCACGCGCCGAACAGCCCCAGAGAGACGCCGGGCTCGCCGAACGTCGCCCGCGGCGTCGCGACGCGGACGTCCGCGGCGAGCGCCAGCTCCACGCCGCCGCCGCGGGCCGCCCCGTCGACCCCGCAGACGACGACCGACGGCGACTCCTCTATCGCGGCCGCGACGCGCTGTCCCCGCCGCGCAAAGGCCTCTGGGTCGTCGAGCGCGCCGACGACGTCGAGGTCCGCGCCGGCGCAGAAGGCCTCGCCCGCGCCGCGGAGGTACGTCACCGGGGGGCGACCGTCGCTCTCCGGCGCTTCGAACGCCTCGCGTAGGTCGGTCAGGTCCGCCGGCCGGAGCGCGTTGCGGGCCGCCGGGCGGTCGATCGTGACGACGCGCACGTCGCCGTCGGTTCGGGTTCGGATCACGGGACGGAATCCCGTTCGTTTCCAAAGGTCTTTGCCCTTCGCTCGTATACCGGATAGCAATGGACGATGCCGCGCGAGCGCGTGACGCTGCGCGCGAGGCGCTCGCGGACGTCGAACCCGAACAGCTCCGCGAGGCCCTCGACGCCCGGATCCTCGACGCGGCGGTGACCCCCGGCGTGCTGGCGCTGGTCACCGCCCGCGCGCTCGACCCCGACGTCGACCTCGGCGACGTGGCCGACCGCGCCGCGGGCGTACAGCTCATCTACGAGGGGCTGCGACTCACCCGCACGGTCGCCCGCGAGGAGCCGTGGGTGACCGCGCCGACCGCCGCGGCCGAGATCGACGCCGACATGGAGATCCTCGCCGCCGACGTGCTCGTCTCTCGCGGCTTCTCGCTCCTCGCGCGTACCCACGCCGCCCGCCCCGCGGTCGACGTGGTGCGCGCGTTCGGCCGCGACCAGACGCTGCGCGACCGCGACGAGACGGACGCCGACGCCGCGGCCGCGCTCGACCGGAACCTGGAGGTCGACGCGCTCGAACTCGCGGTCGTCGCCGGCACCACCGCGGTCGGCGGCGACCCGCCCGAGGAACTGCTCGAATACGCCCGCGACCTCGCCGCCGACTGCGACGGCGAGTTCCCGCCGGCCGGCCGGGCGCTCCCGGAGGCGACCGCCGACCGCATCGCCGACATCTCGGACCGCGCCGTCAGCGCGACCGACCGCTGACCGGCCCGGGGACGACGCCGGAGGGCGTCCCGATTCCCGGACGCCGCGCCCGCGGATCGAAACCCATAAAGTCGAATCCGGTCAACGACTGATTGCGTGCCTGGGTAGCTTAGCGGTAAAGCGCGTCCTTGGTAAGGACGAGACCCCGAGTTCAAATCTCGGCCTAGGCTCTCCTCGCAGTACGCGCCTTTTTTGCTCCCGCTCGTCGTGACGCTGTATGGGAAAACACGAGCGCGGCTGGGTCGAGGCCACGGAGAAGCTGACCGCCCAGATCGCGAACGGCGACGATCCGGACGACGATCTCTCCGATGCGGGTCGGCTCGACCTCGCAGAGGCCCTCGCCGACCGGCTCCGGAGCGACTTCCCCGACGTGACCGCGGTGCGCCACGCCGGCAACTCCTACGACTCGCTCGGCGACCTGATCGTCGAGACGCCGGACAGCGAGACGTTCGTCGAGGCGAAGTTCGTCGCCGGCGGCGGCACGCGGGCGAACCTCGGTCAGGACACGCTGACGCAGTTCGAACTGTTCGAGGACGCGACGGCGTGGAGCGACTTCCGCGAGGCGATCGGGTTCCCCGAGGACCGCGAGGCGCTGCTCCGCGAGTTCGACGACTATCCGGACGACGTCCGCGACTGGTCGTACAAGTCGGCGGTGTACGACCGCGCCAAACACCTCAAGGACGTCCTCGACGTGTCGCGGGGCCAGAACACCGGCTCGCGGGCGGACGAAGTGCTCGCGGACCCGGACGCGACTGAGACCCAGCGGGAGGCGGCGCGGATCGTCGACGCGATCCTCGACCTCGACCGCGAGGAGAAGCTGGCGTACTTCGACCACCTCCGCGAGGCCGAGCAGAACCCGCGCAACGTCGAGACGTTCGCGCACCTGATCGTCTGCGGCTACCACACCGCCGACGCGCTGGCGGAGCACTTCGACGGCGACCTCGACGAGATCAAGCGGCTGCTCGAGGCCGACGCCTATCGCCTCTACGAGGTGAACAAGAACAGTGGAACGGTGTCCGTCGAGAACCCGTCGGAACTGCTCGCCGGCTTCGACTGGCGGGACACCCGCGTCGAGGTCCCGGAGGACGGGACCTCAGTGAGCGTGGTGACTGGGCCGCCGGACGACCGGCGGCGCGTGCTGAACATCGCCTACAACTGGAAGAACAAGTTCCAGGGGATCCAGACGCCGTCGATGAACGTGTTCGTCCCCGAGGCCTGAACCGGCGGCCGGAGGCGGCCGCCGTCAAGGCCCCGGCGACCCGCACCCTTTTGCGCTCGGGCGCCAAGGATCACGCATGTCACGCGGCCGCCGGAAGCCGGACTGGCTGAAGTCGCGCCCGCCGTCCGGGAGTCGGTTCACGGAGATCAAGTCCACTCTCCGCGAGCACGACCTCCACACGGTCTGCGAGGAGGCGAACTGCCCGAACATGGGCGAGTGCTGGTCTGGCAACGACGGGCCGGGCACGGCGACGTTCATGCTGATGGGCGACCGCTGCTCGCGCGGCTGTAACTTCTGCGACGTCGAGACGGGCGGGATGGAGGCGCTCGACCCGGACGAGCCCGCCAACGTCGCGGACGCGGTCGCGGAGATCGGACTGGATTACGTCGTCCTCACGTCGGTCGACCGCGACGACCTCGCGGACGGCGGGTCGGCGCACTTCGCCGAGACGATCCGCGAGATCAAGCGCCGCGACCCGGAGATCCTCGTCGAGACGCTCATCCCCGACTTCCAGGGCGACCCCGAGGCGATCCGTCGGATCATCGACGCCGGCCCGGACGTGATCGCGCACAACGTCGAGACGGTCGAGCGCCTCCAGTGGCCGGTCCGCGACCGTCGCGCGAACTACGAGCAGTCGCTCGCCGTCCTCGACCAGGTCGACCGCGAGTCCGACGTCCACACGAAGACGAGCCTCATGCTCGGCGTCGGCGAGTACGACCACGAGGTGTACCGCACGCTCGGCGACCTCCGCGAGGTCGGCGTCGACGTGGTCACCTTCGGCCAGTACCTCCAGCCCTCCCGCTCGCACCTCGACGTGTTCGAGTACGTCCACCCGGACGTCTTCGAGACGTGGCGGCGCGTCGCCGAGGAGGAGTTCGACTTCCTCTACTGCGCGTCGGGCGCGATGGTCCGGTCGTCGTACAAGGCCGGCGAGCTGTTCGTCGAGGCGCTGCTGCGCGAGGGCCGCTCGCCCGAGGACGCACGCCGCCGCGCGCGGGCCGCTGGCGGCGACTGAGCGCCGGCGGACGCGGGCCCCGCGGCGGGCGCTCCCGCCCCTGAGCGGAATTGCGGGCTGTCAGGCGTTTTCGAGGTCTCGATCTTTGTCCGAACAGCGAGTTATTTACCTCTCGGTAACTCACCCTGCGTCAGTGACACGCACACATGGGAACAACTGACTCGTCGATCGTCGACTCGGCGCGGGCCCGGCCGGGGCTTCTCTTCGTCGTCCTCCTCGGCGGCCTGCTCCTCGTCGACCTCGCGGCGAAACTCGCGGGCGTCGGCCTCGGTCCGATCGGGGGGTCCCTCTCGGTCGACCGGCTCGGCTCGAACCTCTGGAACGGCATCGTCATCGGCCTCGTGATCGGGCTCGCCGGCATCGGGCTCTCGATGACGTACAGCATCCTCTCGTTCGCGAACTTCTCGCACGGCGACCTCGTCAGCGTGGGCGCGTTCTCCGGCTGGGGCGTCGCCTTCCTGATCGCCGGCTTCGGCGACATCCCGGCCCGCGCGCTCCTGACGGTCCGCGACGCCGGGAGCGCCTCGCCCGGCGACATCGGCGCGCACATCCTCACGACGCCGGGCGCGATCCTCGTCGGACTGCTCGCGTCGTTCGTCGTCACCGCGGTCCTCGCGGTGGCGCTCGACCGCGCGTTCTACAAGCCGATGCGGGACCGCGACGGGATCTCGCTGCTCATCGCCTCCATCGGCGCGGCGCTCATCGTCCGCTACCTGCTCCAGTTCGGCTACGGCTCCGACCGGCGCGGCGTGACCGCCAGCGTCGAGGCATCGAACCTCGCGTTCGACCCGCTCGGGCTCTCGGTGAACGCGCACGAGCTCACCATCCTCGTGGCCGCGGTCGGCCTGATGCTCGCGATGCACGGCATGCTCCAGCACACGAAGCTCGGCACCGCGATGCGGGCGATGGCCGACAACAAGGACCTCGCGCTCATCACCGGGATCCCGGCCGAGCGCGTCGTCACCGCCACATGGATCATCGGCGGCGGGCTCGCGGGCGCCTCCGGCTACCTCTACGTCCTCCTCCGCGGGACGATCCAGTTCGACTTCGGCTGGCTCCTCCTGCTCCTCATCTTCGCGGCCGTGATCCTCGGCGGGATCGGGTCGGTGTACGGGGCCATCGTCGGCGGCCTCGTCATCGGCGTGGTGTTCACCACCTCGACGATCTGGATCCCGTCCGACTTCAACCAGGCCGCGGCGTTCGCCGTGATGATCCTGATGCTCCTCCTGCGCCCCGAGGGGCTGTTCAAGGGGGTGTCGACGGCGTGAGCGACGCCGACGTCCCCGGCGGGCCGCAGGGCTCGTCCGACGCGCCGGAGAGCGCCACGGCGGCGGTGATCGAGGCCGCCCGCGAGAGCGACCTCGGGCTCGTGGTCGGGACGCTGCTCGCGGTGTACGCCGCCGCGGCGCTGCTGACGTTCTCCGACGGGCTCAACAGCGTCGTCGGGCTCTTGGAGACGCTGACGTTCCTCGGGCTCGTCTACGCGCTCACCGCGCTCGCGCTCAACCTCCAGTGGGGGTACACCGGGCTGTTCAACATCGGCGTCGCCGGCTTCATGGCCGTCGGCGTGTACACGATGGGGATGGTCGTGCGGTCGCCGGACCCCGCCTTCGGCCCGCCCGGGCTGGGGCTCCCGCTCCCGGTCGGAATCCTCGCCGGGATGGGGATGGCGGGCCTGCTCGGCGCCGTCGCCGCCCTGCCCGCGCTGCGGCTCAAGGCCGACTACCTCGCCATCGTGACGCTCGGGCTCTCCGAGATCGTCCGCCTGTCGCTCCAGTCGAGCGCCTTCGACAACTTCCTGCGCGACACGATCGGCGCCGGGACCGGCGGCGGTCGCGGGATGGGGATGCCGGACAACCCGGTCCGCGACCTGTTCCTCGTCGACGGGCAGGTGGGGACGCCGACCGCGTTCGGCGACCTCGTCTTCGGGGTCTTCGGGACCGACGGCCTCGGGATCGCGCACCCGATCCTCATCGGGTGGGGGTACATCGCCGTGCTCGCCGGCTTCCTCGTCGGGTTCTACCTCCTTCTCGAACGCCTCGGCCGGTCGCCGTTCGGCCGGGTCATGAAGGCGATCCGCGAGGACGAGCTCGTCGCCGACTCGCTCGGCAAGGACGTGAACCTCGTGAAGATCAAGGTGTTCGTCATCGGCTGCGCGCTGATGGGGCTCGCCGGAATTCTCTGGTTCGGCAGCCAGGGCAACGTCTCGCCGACGCCGCAGTTCCGGCCACTCCTAACCTTCTACGTGTTCATCGCGGTGATCATCGGCGGCTCCGGCTCGAACACCGGCTCCGTCCTCGGCGGTATCGTCTTCGCCGCGGCGCTGTTCGAGGGGCCCCGGCGCGTCGGCGCGACCGTCCGGGGGCTCATCGACGCGCAGACCCCGGCGTCGTTCGCCGACGCCGTCGCGTCGCTGGACCCGGTGACGTTCCTCGCGTACGCGACCGACAACATCGCGCCGCTCCAGTTCGTCTTCCTCGGCATCGTCCTAGTGTTCATCATCCACCGGCGGCCCGACGGGATCCTCGGCGACCGGATCGAGACGGCCGCGGCCGTCGACCTCTCCGAGCGGCCCGCCGGAGGTGACGCCGATGAGTAGCGACGCGCCCGACCCGCTCGACGGCGGCACGGCCGACGCGGTCTCCGCCGCGGACGCCACCGACGCCGAACCGGAGTCGAACGACAGCGCGGTCGAGGAGGCGGCCAAGCACATTCCGTCGGGGCCCCCCTCGGGGACACCGCCGCTCCGCGTCGAGGGGCTCGTGAAGCGGTTCGGCGGCGTCACCGCCGTCGACGGGGCCTCCTTCGAGGTGGAGTCCGGGTCGCTGACCGGCCTGATCGGGCCGAACGGCGCCGGGAAGTCGACGACGTTCAACTGTATCACCGGCGTCCACGAGCCGACCGCCGGGTCGGTGTACTTCGAGGGCGAGGACATCACCGGGCTCAGGCCCCACCGGATCGCGCGGCAGGGGCTGGTCCGGACGTTCCAGATCGCCCGGGAGCTCGCCGAGATGACCGTCCTGGAGAACCTCATGCTCGCGCCGCAGGGGCAGATCGGCGAGTCCGCGATCCGCGCGGTCACGCCCGGGCTCCGCGGCGCGGTCGTCGAGGAGGAGACCGACCTCCGCGAGCGGGCGTGGGAGACGCTGGAGTTCTTCGAGATCGACCACCTCGCGCACGAACACGCGGGGAACCTCTCCGGGGGCCAGCGGAAGCTGCTGGAGATGGCCCGCGCGCTGATGACCGACCCCGAGATGGTGCTGCTCGACGAGCCGCTCGCCGGGGTCAACCCCACGTTGGAGGAGAAGCTCCTCGACCGGATCCACGAGCTGCGCGCCGACGGCTACACCTTCCTGCTGGTCGAGCACGACATGGACATCATCATGGAGAACTGCGAACACGTCATCGTCATGCATCAGGGCAGCGTTCTCGCCGAGGGGACCGGCGACGAGATACGGAACGACGAACGGGTCATCGAGGCGTACCTAGGTGAGGACCTATGACCGCCGACGCCGCGGCGGACGACCCGGAATCGGTCGACTCGGGCGAGACGGAACCCGCTCCGGCCGAGGAGACGGGAGCGGCCGCCGCCGCCGGCACCGACGCGGCCGCCACCGCCGGCACCGACCACGCGATCGGCGGCGACGCGATCCTGCGGCTCCGCGACCTCGACGCCGGGTACGGCGACCTCCAGATCCTCTCCGACGTCGTCCTCGACGTGGCTGACGAGGAGTACGTGACCATCGTCGGCCCCAACGGGGCCGGCAAGTCGACCGTGATGAAGACCGTCTTCGGGCTCACGACCCACATGGGCGGCACCGTCGAGTTCGAGGGGCGGTCGATCCAGGGGCTCGCGCCGGAGCAGATCATCCGCGAGGGGATCGGCTTCGTCCCGCAGAACGACAACGTGTTCCCCGGGCTCAGCGTCCGCGAGAACCTCGAGATGGGCGCGTACATCCTCGACGAGGTGCCCGAAGACCAGATCGAGACGATCTACGACCGGTTCCCGATCCTCCGGGAGCGCAGCGACCAGAAGGCCGGGACGCTCTCGGGCGGCCAGCGCCAGATGGTCGCGATGGGGCGCGCGCTCATGCTCGACCCCGACCTCCTGCTGCTCGACGAGCCCTCGGCCGGCCTCGCCCCCGACCTCGTCTCCGACATGTTCGACCGGATCGACCGGATCAACGAAGGTGGGACGGCGGTGCTGATGGTCGAACAGAACGCGAAGGAGGCGCTGCGCCGCTGCGACCGCGGCTACGTGCTGGTGAACGGCGAGAACCGCTACACGGACCGCGGCGACGTGCTGCTCGCCGACGAGGACGTGCGGCGCGACTTCCTCGGCGGATAGGGAGGCGTCGCCTCGCGGACGGCGGTACCGGTCGCAAAAATCGGTTCGGCGGCGGTCGGACGACTCGTTACTGGTTCAGCACGCTCGACCACTGGCTGGTGTACGTCGCCTGGTTCGGCTCGAAGGAGACGCGCTGGTCGACCGTGCCGTCGCGCTCCTGGAAGGCGTTGACGTACGACTCCTCCAACGACTGGCCGTAGGCGTCGTTGAGGTACAGCGTCCCGGAGCTCGACGCGCCGACCGTGTCGCTGACGGCGAGGTCGGCCATCGCGGGCCCCTGGAGCAGGTCGGAGGGCGCGGTCCGGAAGATGTAGCCGTTGTCCTCTAAGTCGGTCACGTTCGGGTCGGTCGACGACGGCGAGATGCCGACGACGCCGTTGGGGATGAACACCTGCTCGGAGACCTGGAGGTTGACGTTCGACGACGCCGGCCCGACGACCGCGCCGAAGCCGGCGTTGACGAGGGCGTTCGCGCCCGAGATGCCCGCCTGCGGGTCCGTCTGGGTGTCCTCCACGCGGGTCTCGACGTCGACGTTGATGCCCGCGTCGTTGACCTGCGTGGCCGCGAGCAGCGCGCCGTCGCGGATCGGGACGCCGAGCGGCCCGAGGTCGCCGGTCTCCGGCATCAGTACGCCGATCCGGGCGGTGAAGGAATCGACGCCGACCGGGTCCGCGGCCGTCGCGTTCTGGTCCTCGTCGGAGAGCTCGTTGCCGAACTCGACGGTGTCGAGGGTGACGAGCTCGCCGTCCTGGAAGTCGATGATGTCGTACGCGGCGGTGGAGATGTCGCCGTTGACGTCGAAGTTGACGCCCGAGGACGCGCCCACGTAGTGGACCGGGTCGCCGGCGGCGACCGTCTCGACGGCCTCGGGGAGGTCCGCCGGCCCGAACTCGTCGCCGCCGGGATTGGCGACGGTCCGGACGCGGTCGCGGATCGCCTCGCCGCTGTTCTCGCCGGCGGCGGTCGCCGCGAGGATCTGGATCGCCATCGCGTCGTACGCCTGCGCGGTGAACACGCCGGGCCCCTCGCCGTACTCCTCCTCGTACGACGAGGTGAAGAACTCCGCACCGGGACCGCCGGCCGAGGGCGCGGTGCCGATGACGTTGTTCATGTCGTTGTCGACCTCGCCGGGGAGGTCGCCGTCGATCAGCCCGTCGGGGACGATGATGTCCAGGTCCGGCGCGCTGTCGGCGAAGTCCGAGTAGAAGTCGCGGAACAGCTGGATACCGGACTGCGGGAAGCCGACGACCATCACGGCGTCCGGGATGCTGTTCTGGTCGCCGCCGTCGGACCCGTCGTCACCGTCCATTCCGTCGCCACCGTCAGAGCCGTCCGATCCGTCGGAGCCGTCGCCGCCGTCGGAGCCGTCGCCGCTCTCCGTCGAACAGCCGGCGAGCCCCGCGATGCCGACCGCGCCGGCACCCTTGAGTACGTCGCGTCGCTGGATTCTTCGCTTCATCCTGTGAGCGTATACCATACGAGCCGTTATAAGTGTATCCACGATCACAAATACGACGGCCCCCGAATTCGACGGACCGAACGGCGTTCGCCGGGGCGAGATGCGTTCTCTCGCCGGTCCACCGAAACGTCGTCGAGCGCCGCGGCGACGTCGTGCGCACCCCCTGACAGGAAACCCCGCCGGCGTCGCGAGCGCGACCGGCCGGCCTCAGTACCCCTGCGCGTTGCCGTCCTTCCGCGGCTCGGTGGCGGCCGAGAGGACGCCGTCGCGGCTGCGGGCTATCTGGGCCCCGCCGAACATCACCGGCGAGAGCGTCCGCACGTCGTGGTCCTTCCGGACGAGCTTGGCCGCGGCGTCGTCGTCGAAGTGGGGTTCGAGCGCCAGCTCGCCGCTCTCGCGGTAGCGCCACCGCGGCTCGTCGAGCGCGCGCTGGAGCGGCATCTCGTAGTCGACAAGGTTCGAGATCACCTGGACGTGGCCCTGCGGCTGCATGTACCCGCCCATCACGCCGAACGCCGCCCAGTCGTCCTCGTCGAACCGGACCACGCCCGGGATGAGGGTGTGGAAGGGTCGCTTGCCGGGTTCGAGGCTGTTCGGGTGGTCCGGGTCGAGCGAGAAGGACGCGCCGCGGTTCTGGAGGGCGATGCCGGTGTCGCCCGCGACGAGCCCGGAGCCGAAGCCGGCGAACCGCGAGTTGATGTACGAGACGACGTTGCCGGCGTCGTCGGCGACGGTGAGGAGGACGGTGTCGGCGTCCTCGGCGTTCGCGTCCGGCACGCCGAAGGACACGTCGTGCGAGGCGGTCTCGCCGATACCCGCGGCGCGCTTCGTCGCCCACTCGCTCGACGCCAGCGGCGGGATCTCCTCGTACTCCGGGTCGGTGACGTAACGGTGGCCGTCGTGGAAGGCTCGCTTCAATGCCTCGGCGAAGTAGTGGACGCGTTCCGGCGAGTCGTAGTCGTACTCGCCCGCGCCGAGCTCGGACGCGACGTTGAGCGCCTCCAGCGCGATGAGTCCCTGGTTGTTCGGCGGGAGCTCGTACACCTCGGCGCCGTTGTAGGTGGTCGACACCGGGTCCGGCCACTCGACCTCGAAGTCGGCGAGGTCGTCGACGGTCATGAACCCGCCCTGCGACTGGACCTCGTCGGCGATCGCCTCGGCGATCTCGCCCTCGTAGACGACGTCGGCCCCCTCCTCGGCGATCTTCTCCATCGACTCGCCGAGCCGCGGGAGCGTCACCGTCTGCCCGACCTCTGGCGGCTCGTCGTCGAACAGGAACGCCTCGCGGGCGTGGTCGTCGGTGAACAGCGCGTCGGCGCTCGCCCAGTAGGAGGCGATGACCTCCGATACCGGGTACCCCTCGGTCGCGTAGCGGATCGCCGGCGCGAGGGCGTCTGCGAGCGTGAGCCGCCCCAGCTCCTCGACGGTCGCCTCCCAGCCGCGGGCCGTCCCCGGGACCGTGACCGCGTGGGGCCCGTAGAACGGCATCCCGGCCTCGCCGGCGTCGTCGACCGCGTAGCCGCCGTCGTCGGGGTAATAGGAGTCCGCGTTCTCGTCCTCGGCGAGCGCCCCGCGGACGTTCTCGATCGTCGCGTCCGCCGGCGCCCCGCCACACGAGCGCATCGCGCCGACCTCGCCGTCGGCGGTCCGGTACAGCGCGAACACGTCGCCGCCGAGCCCGGTCGAGGTGGGCTCGACGACGTTGAGCGCGGCGGCGGTCGCGACCGCCGCGTCGAACGCGTTACCGCCGTCGCGCAACACTTCGATCCCCGCCTGGCTCGCGAGCGGCTGGCTGGTCGCCACCACGCCTCGCTCCCCGTACACGGTCGACCGCCGCGAGGTGAACCGATCTAAGTCTGGCTCCATACTCTCGATCCGGTCGCCCGGCAGATAAACATCGATCCGGATCTATCCGGTCTGTTCGCCCCCGACCGAACGATCTGCCACCGGAAGGTGGGGCTCGGTTGCGCTTCGCCAGACAATAGTGAACGATCATGTCAATATGTCCAACTGTCACCGAATCGGTCAATTACTGTACGGATGACGACCTAATGTACTGAATAGAATAGTTTTTAACGACCGACGTGTACGTGTTGGTATGTCTCACTCTGACAACGGACAGACGAAATCGGCAGCGACTCGCCGACGGGTTCTCGCCGCAATGGGCGGTGCGAGCGTTGTCGGCCTCGCAGGTTGTGTCGGCGGCGACGGCGGCGACGGGTCCGACGGGTCCGACGGGTCCGACGGCGGCGACGGAACGAACGAGTTCGTGGCGTCGGCCGGGGCGAACCCCGGGACGTTCGACCCGACGATCATCACCGACGCGACCTCGAACTCAGTCGTCGGGACGATGGCGTACGAGCGGCTGGTCGCGCTGACCTTCGACTACTCCGAGGTCCGCGGCGAGCTCGCCTCCAGCTACGAACAGGTCGACGACACCACCTTCCGATTCACCCTCCGCGAGGGCGTCACGTTCCACAACGGCGACGAGTTCACCGCCGAGGACGTTCAGTTCTCCATTAACCGGACGAGCGGCACGACGAACGACGCCGACGTCTCGTTCATCGAGAACGTCGAGGTCCTCGGCGACTACGAGATCGAGATCACGTCGACCGACCCGCACGCGCCGTTCCTGAACGACCTCGCCGCGGTCCCGATCCTCACGAGCAAGACGGACGCGATCAGCGAGAACCCCGAGCAGGACGACCACGACTTCACCGAGCAGACCCTCGGGACCGGCCCGTGGGAGCTTGAGGAGTTCTCCGCGGAGGACCGCGCCGTCCTCGTCCCGTACGAGGACTACTGGTACGACGGCGACGACTACCCCGGCACCGCGCCGTGGGACCGGGTCACGATCCGCGTCATCCCGGAGCAGGTCTCTCAGGAGGAGGCGATGGCCAACGGCGAGCTCGACATGATCGACAACGCGGCGCCGTTCGAGCTCGACCAGTGGGAAAACCAGACCGGCCAGGTCGTCACCGGTAGCTCCGTCGGCTTCGACTTCATCACCTATCCGGTCAACCAGAGCCCGTTCACGAACCAGAAGCTCCGCCGTGGGATGACCCGGCTCCTCCCGAAGTCCGACGTCATCGAGGCCGTCTTCGGCGGCTTTGCGACCGAGCTCGCGGCCCCGATCAGCCCCGGTCTGGGCGCGTTCTGGGACGAGGAGGAAGAGCAGCGACTCCTCGACGAGTACGTTGGGGAGAACAGAGAGGAGGGCCTCCGCCTCATCGGCGAGGCGTTCGAAGAGGAGGACATCGAGGCGCCGTTCGACATCTCGTTCATCACCAACGTCAACCGCACCCGCGAGCGCTGGATGGAGATCATCCAGCAGACGATGGACGAGACCGAGTACTTCAACGCCGAACTCGACGTCCGCGCGTTCGACGACCTTGTTCCGTTCCTCCTCGATCCCGAGGGCGCCGCGGCCAGCACCGACGTCGTCGGAATCGGCTGGACAGGCGGTTCGGACCCCGACGGTCACACCTACCAGCTGCTCCACTCCAGCCAGCACGTTCCGGACGGGTTCAACTGGAACCTCTACGAGAGCGACGAGATGGACCAACTCCTCATCGACGGGCAGACCACCCTCGGCGCCGAAAACCGGCGCCCGATCTACGATGACCTCCAGGAACTCGTCGCGGAGGAGGTCCCGATGGCGAACATGTGGACCGGCGATGTGATCGACGTCCTCAACCCGGCCAACGTCGAATCGATCGACCAGTGGAGCCCGCACCCGAACGCGAGCAACCGGTACAACACGCTGTACAAGCCGCACCTCGACCAGATCGTGTACCCGTCGGAGTAACGGTCTCGAACCCCGATAGCCCCATTTCACTTCGATGAGCCTTCAACGATTCGTCATTAAACGCGCCCTGATAACCATCCCGCTACTGCTCGGGATCTCCCTGCTCACCTTCGGGATGGTCCACGCCATCCCCGGCGACCCGATCGACTTCATCACGCTGTTCACCGAGCTCGACCCCGAGACGGAGATGGAGATACGAGCCGAGTACGGCCTCGATCAGCCGGTGTACATCCAGTACATCGACTGGGTCACCAGCGCGGCGACGGGCGACTTCGGCCGGTCCATCATTACCCGCGACCCGGTGATAAGCGAGATCATGGAGCGGCTCCCGTACACCCTCGTGATGGGGATCATGGCGTTCGGCGTCACGCTCGCCACGGCGATCCCGACCGGCGTGATCGCGGCGTACTACCGCAACACCAAGATCGATCAGGCCAGCCGCGTGTTCGCGCTGCTCGGGATCGCGATCCCGAACTTCCTGCTCGGCCTGCTGCTGCTCCTCGTCTTCGCGAGCTGGCTCGACCTGTTCCCCATCCTGCCGCCCACCAGTCAGGGGATCGTCAGCTACGACATGCTGGTGTACACCCTGCTGCCGGCGATCACCATCGGGACCGGCTCCACGGCTCTGCTGATGCGGCTGATGCGGTCCTCGATGGTGGAGGAACTCGACAAAGACTACGTCCGGACGGCGCGCGCGAAGGGGCTTCCCGAGCGGACGGTCGTCCAGAAACACGTCCTCCGGAACTCGCTGATCTCGGTCGTCACCGTGGCAGCCATCCAGGTCGCGTTCATCATCAGCGGCTCCGTCGTCGTGGAGATCGTCTTCTCGTACCCGGGCATCGGGCGGCTCCTCGTCAACCGCGTCGGCAACCGCGACTTCCCGGTGATACAGGCGATCGTCCTCCTCATCGGCGTCGCCGTGATACTCGCGAACTTCGTCGCCGACGTGCTCTACGCGTACCTCGATCCCAGAATCCGATACTAGATAATGTCAAGCGAAACCTCACAGCGGACGACGGAACGCGGACGAATACGGGTCTCCGGCTTCGACGTTGAGCGCGTCGAGTCCCGGGACCCGCTCTCCTCGTGGGAACCCGACCTCCAGTCGGAGGCGGGACGCGGGCGCCTCGAGTACGCGTGGCAGCGGTTCAAGCGGAACCGCCTCGCGCTGTTCGGCGCGGCCACCATCGTCTTCATGGTGCTGCTCGCGGTGTTCTCCCGTCCCATCTCGCTCCCGAACGGATTCCCGGTGCTGGCCGGACAGACGGTACAGCCGTTCTCGCTCGCGCCGGCCGACCCCGCGAACCAAGACGTGCTCACCGGCTACCGCGAACCGACCCTCGAGAACCTCTTCTCGGGGACCGCGACCGGACTGTACCTGTTCGGCGCCGACTGGGCCGGGCGCGACATCCTCTCGCGGGTGATGTACGGCGGCCGTTGGAGCCTCTCGATCGGCTTCATCGCCGTCGCGATGGCGCTGCTCGTCGGAATCCCGCTCGGTTCCATCGCGGGCTACTACGGCGGGAAGGTCGACGAGATCATCATGCGGCTCGTCGACCTCCTGTACGCGTTCCCGTTCATCGTGCTCGCGATCGCGGTCATCGCCGTCCTCGGCCGCGGCTACTGGGAGATGATCCTCGCCCTAGTCGTCGTCGGGTGGCTCCCGTACGCCCGCATCATCCGGGGCGAGATCCTCAGCGTGAAGGAGAACGAGTACGTCACGGCGGCGAAGGCGCTTGGCTCCCGCGACCGGTCGATCATCACGCGGCATATCCTCCCGAACGCGATGGCGCCGGTGATCGTCCAGGCGACGCTCAGCATCGGTACCACGGTGCTCGTCGCCGCGGCGCTCGGGTTCATCGGGCTCGGCCTGTCCCCGGCGAGCGCGGAGTGGGGCGTCATGCTCAACGTCGAGCAGGACGCGATCGCTCGCGGCCGCTGGTGGGCCGGGCTGTTCCCCGGCCTCGCGATCTTTGTGTTCGTGATGGCTATCAACCTGGTCGGCGACGGCGTCCGCGACGCGTTCGACCCGCAGGGCGACCAATCTGACACCGACACCGGGGGACTCCGCTGATGGCGATGCTCGAAGTCGAGGACCTCAACGTGCGGTTCTACACCGAGGACGGGGTCGTCAAGGCGACGAACGACCTCTCCTACCGCGTCGAGGCCGGCGAGCGGTTCGGCGTCGTCGGGGAGAGCGGCGCCGGGAAAAGCGTCACCAGTCTCGCCCTGATGCGGCTCATCGACGAGCCGGGCGTCATCGAGAGCGGGGAGATCCGATTCAAGGGGCGGAACCTCTTGGAGATGGACGAAAAGGAGATGCGCGAGCTCCGCGGCAACGAGATCGCGATGATCTTCCAGGACGCGGAGACCGCGCTGAACCCCTCATACACCGTCGGCGAGCAGATTTCCGAGGCGATCCGCTACCACCTCGGACTCGACGAGGCGGCGGCGCGCGAGCGGGCCATCGAGACGCTGGAGTCGGTTGGCATCCCGTCGGCCGCCCAGCGGTACAGCGACTACCCACACGAGTTCTCCGGCGGGATGCAACAGCGCGTCGTGATCGCGATCGCGCTGTCGTGTGACCCCGACCTGATCATCGCCGACGAGCCCACGACCGCGCTCGACGTCACCATCGAGGCGCAGATACTCGAACTGTTAGAGGAGATCGCGACCGAGTTCGACACCGCGATCCAGCTCATCACCCACGACCTCGGCGTCGTCGCCGAGTTCTGTGACCGGGTCATGGTGATGTACGCCGGCCACCCGGTGGAGATGGCGCCGGTCGAGGACGTCTACTACGACCCGCAACACCCGTACACGGTCGGGCTGATGAGTTCCATCCCGCGGATCGGCGACGACCGCGACCGGCTCCAGACGATCCCCGGGCGGATGCCGGACTTGATCGAGATGCCGCCCGGCTGTAACTTCCATCCGCGGTGCCCGTACGCCGAGGAGTCGTGTACCCGGGTGGAGCCGCCCCTCGTCGACGTCGAGACCGGCGAGCCCGCCGACCCGATCAACAGCGACGCGCAGGCCGCGGCCTGTCTCGCCCACACCGGCGAGCTCTCGGGCGAGCTCGACTACGAGGTGACCGTCCGCGGCGAGGACGACCCGGCCGTACCGGGCGACGCGCCGAGCTCGGCGGGGGTGAGCGACCGATGAGCGGCTCGGAGCCGCTCCTCCGCGTCGAGGGGCTCGAGAAGTACTACGAGTCCGAGAGCGACTTCATCGATCGGCTGCTCGGCCGACAGCAGAATGTGAAGGCCGTCGACGGCGTCTCCTTCGAGATCAACGAAGGAGAGACGCTCGGGCTGGTCGGCGAGAGCGGCTGTGGGAAAAGCAGTATCGGGCGCTCGATCCTCAGGCTCCGCGAGCCGACCGCCGGTTCGGTGTACTTCAAGGGGCAGGACATCACGACGCTCTCCGACTCGGAGCTCCGCGACCTCCGGAAGGAGATGCAGATCATCTTCCAGAACCCGCAGTCAAGCCTCAACCCGCGGCTGACGGTGAACGACATCATCGGGGAGGCGCTCGACATCCACGGGATCGAGAGCGGCGTCTCCCGCGACGCCCGGATCAAGGAGCTGCTCGACCGGGTCGGGCTCAACGCGAGCCACGCCAACCGGTACCCCCACGAGTTCTCCGGGGGGCAGCTCCAGCGGATCGGCATCGCCCGCGCGCTCGCCGTCGACCCCGACTTCATCGTCTGCGACGAGCCGGTCTCGGCGCTCGACGTGTCGGTCCAGGCCCAGATCCTCAACCTCCTCGAGGACCTCCAAGACGAGCTGGGGATCGCGTACCTGTTCATCGCGCACGACCTCTCCGTCGTCGAGCACATCGCCGACGAGATCGCGGTCATGTACCTCGGGAAGATCGCCGAGATCGGTTCCCCGGAGGAGCTGTTCGCGCCGCCCCAGCACCCGTACACCGAGGCCCTGCTGTCGGCGATCCCGGAGCCGGACCCGCTGTGGGAGGGCGACCGGATCCTGCTGGAGGGGTCGGTCCCCTCCCCGATCGATCCCCCCTCCGGCTGTAAGTTCCACACGCGGTGTCCCCGCGTCATCCCGCCAGCCGACTACGACTTCGAGCAGTCCGAGTGGCGCGCGGTCATGTCGCTCCGGCACCGCACCCGCGAGGCGGACATCGCCGTCGAGACGTTCGACGCCGGCGAGGCCGCGCTCATGGAGTCGCTCCGCGACGAGCTCGACCTCCCGCCGACGCTGTCGGACCCGGAGGCGGAGGAGGTGGTCCAGGAGGCGCTCCGACTGGTCGCGGACGAGGAGTTCGCCCGGGCCGCGTCCCTCCTCGAGGAGACGTTCGAGACCCCCTGCTCGACGGACGAGCCGGTGCTCCGTGAGACGGACGCCGGACGCGTCGCCTGCCACCTCTTCGATCCGGCCTACGAGAGCGGGCCGACCCGGGGGACGCCGACGGACGACGGCTCCGCGGCGGGGTCGGCCACCAGCGACGACTGACCGCGCTCCGTCGCCCCCATCGGCCCGGAGCGCCCCCGACGACACCCTTATTCCCGCGGGCGGGTACCCTCAGTCATGCCTCGATCACGGCGACGGGACGGCGTCGACCGCTCCGACGACGACCCGTTCCGGCCGAACGAGTCCGCCGGGCGCCACCACCCGCGCGCCGCCAAGACGCTCCCGGCGGCGACGCTGGCCCGGTGGCTCTTCCCGGCGCGAGTCCACCGGTGGGCGGTCTCCGTCAGCGTCAGCACGCCGACGACCGCCTATGAGCGGGGGGAGCCGGTGCCGGTGGCGGTCGAGTTCCGCAACCCGCTCCCAGTCCCCGTGACCGTCGAGACGCGGTCGCCCGTCCCCTGGACGTGGCACGTCGACGGGCACCGCGACGCCTCGAAGGTCCCCGAGCCGCTCCCGGACTCGCCGGCACAGTTCACGCTGGACCGCGGGGAGCGTAGGCGCTTCACCCGTCGGTGGGCGCAGAGCTTCCGGGTCTCGGAGACCGAGTGGAAACCGGTCGACCGCGGGGAACACACGATCGGTGCCGGCCTCGACGTGGCCAACGCCGCCGAGGAGGGCGTGTACGACGAGACGACGATCCGGATCGAGTGAATCGCTCCGGCGCCGTCGAACGCTTCACTCCTCGTCGCTCGGGATGTCGATCTCGGGCTGATGGTAGCGGTCGGTCGCGAGCTCCGCGACCGTCCGGAGGGCCTCGGTGAGGTCGTCGGACTCGTCGAGCGCGTAGTGGTCGGGGTCGCGACCCTCGACTCGATCTATCTTCAGGATGCCGAACCGTTTGAGTTCGTCAAGCGCTTCGTGAACGACGCTCCGGTCGACGCCCGCGCCCGCGGCGATCCGTTCGACCGGTAGCGGCTCGGACGCGTAGAACAGCGTCGCGACGACCCGCGCCCGCACCCGGTTCGCGAACAGGAGCGCGAGCCCGTTCTCCGCCACGAGCCGCGTGTACTCGTCGGTCGATTGCTCGTCCATACCCGCCGTTCACGAGCGAGCGGCATGACGGCTTCGGAACGGGCGGGGCCGCGCGCGCGCCAGTCCCCGCCGAGAGTTCGGACGACCTACGAGTGCTTCGCCGCCAGCACTTCGATCTCGTCGATCTGCGGGTCCTCGACGAGCAGTTCGTCGGCGCGGTCCAGCAGTTCCGCCGCGATCTCGCCGTCGAGGTGCGCCTGCCGGCCCGCCTCGTCGGGGAACGTGTCGAAGATGCCGAACGTGGTCTCGTCCAAGCGCAGCGCGAACCACGTCGTCGTCTGCTCCTCCGCCTCGGCCGCGGGGAGCGCCCCTTCGAGGAACTCGGCCACCTCGTCGGCCTTCTCGGGCTTCGCTTCGAGCCGTGCCTGAAGCGCGTACTCGGAGTCGGACATTTCGGTCGAAACGAGGGCTGCGAGCCGTAAAATCCCCGTGACACCGGGGATCCGGACGCGCGGCTCGACCACCGTCTGCGGCGGCCGGAACGGACCCCGCGGGCTCACCGCTCGCCGGCCTCGTCGCTTCGGCCCTCGGCTCCTGACGCGCGCACGTCGACCATCGCGCCGACCATCTCCACCGGCTCGTCGTCCTCGAACCGGACGATGCCCTGCGAGCGCACCGGCACGTACTCGTCGTCGGCGGTCCGCCAGCGGTACTCGTGCGCGAACTCGCCGTACTCCGCGTCCACGTCGTCGAACGCCGAGGGTTCCCCGGCCGCCTGGCGTTCGTTCAGGCCCCGTGCGACGGCGCGGTCGTCGGGGTGGACGCGTTCGAGCCACCACTCGAAGCCGTCCTCGCGGACGCCGGGCTGGTAGCCGAACTGCCGGATGCCGTCGCTGTACAGCGTCGCGCTCGTCGTCATGTCGCGGAGCCAGAAGGCGTCGGTCGCCGTGCGGGCGACGAGTTCGTACGTCTCGCTCAGTTTCTCTGCCCTGCGGGTCGCCCGCGCCCTGTCGACCAGCGAGCGGACGCGGTTCGCTAACACGGCGTACTTCGACCGCCCCCGTTCCTTCTGAACGTACGCGTCGACGCCGCTCTCGATCGCCTCCGCCGCGACGGCCTCGCTCCCCCGACCGGTGAACAGGATGAACGGTATCGAGTCGTCGACGGACCGGACGCGGTCGACCAGCTCCAAGCCGTCGATCTCCGGCATCTCGTAGTCGCTGATGACACAGTCCACTCGCTCCGCTTCCAGCCGGTCGGGGACCGCCGTCGGATCCGTCTCCGTCTTGACGGTGAGTGACTCGTCCTCTAAGACGAGGCACTCCGCGGCGAGGTCGACCAGACCGGAGTCGTCGTCCACATGTATAACGTTCACTCCGTCAGGTTCGGGGAACGGTAACTCCATGCTCGACTTCGGTTCGATCTATGGGGTCTTCCCCGTAATGACGCTTATGTCTTCAAGCACTAGGCCCGCTGGCACGACCGGCAGACGAGCACGCCCACGCACCGACCGGCGTCGTCAGACCGCCGATACGCCCGTCGGGGACCGTTTCTCCGTCGTCGCGTCTCGGGGCCACCGCGGGGCGAGAGAGCGGGAGCCGTCACTCCGCGTCGCGATCGAGGACCTCCACGTCGTACAGTCCCGTCCAGCGGTAGCGGCGGCCCTGCCAGTCGAACTCCGTCCGCGCGAGCCCGTAGGCCAGCATGGGGAGCGACGCGACGTAGGCCGGGACGGCGAGCACGAACGTCCACCGCCTGACCCCGAAGTAGGCGTACGCGAGGCCGGCGGCGGCCGTCACGAGCGGCACCGTCGCGAGCGGGGCCAGCAGCGTCCCGACCAGGACGGCGAGCTGTACCAGCGCGCCGAAGACAAGTCCGCCGGGGTCGACGTACAGCGCCGTCCGCGTCCAGCGCACTTGGCGGTCGAGCGTCTCCTCGAGCGTCCCGGAGACCGGCATCTGTCGGACGAGGTCCGGAACGGACTCGACGCCCTCGACGCGGTCGGTGAGCAGGGCGTCGTCGCTGACGGTCCGCCGGAGGTCCGCGGCGTACTCGTCCACGTCGACCGCCTCGCGGCGGAACGCCATCGTCCCGCCCCACGCGGTCGTGTCCAGCAGCGTCGTCAGCGCCGCGCCGATCGCGCCCGGCCCCTCCAGCGGTTTCAGCAGCGGGCCCTCGCTGACCAGAATGGGTGCGCTCGAGACGACGTGATCGGGCGGCGCGTCGGCGAGGTGACGCAGGACCCGCGGGAGCCACCTCGGCCCGTGCTCGAAGTCGGCGTCCGTACAGACGATGTGCTCGCCCGTCGCCCGTTCGAGGCCCGCGGCGAGCGCGTTACACTTCGCGGAACACCCCTCCGGCTCGCCGGCGACGACCACCTCCGCCGGCGTGCCCGCCGCGTCCTCGACCACCGGATCGTCGGGCCCGTCGCACGCGATGATGAACTCGCCGTCCCGCGGGACCTGCTCGACCAGTTCGTCGCAGGCCGTCGTCCACCGCCGGGTCGGGAGGACGACGCTCACGCTCCCGTCGACCGCGCTCCGGTCCGACATCCTCTACCCGTAGATACGGCCGGAGCTACATAGACGTCCGGCCGTTATCGGCGTGATACCTCTCGTCGCTCGCGGGTAACAGATGGAAAACCCCGCCTCGCGGATGCGGGAGTACAGGGCTGGCCTCGATACTCACGATCCGGTATCTCTCCACAGGAGGGCTATCTGGATAGATCCGCCGGCCCGTCCAGTCGGTGACCGTATCGCTCCGGAGAATCGCTCGACAGCAGACGCCGAGACTCCGTCGGGGGCTCCCCCGGAGCCCTGCGCTTTCGACGCTCAGATCGGGGAATTCAGCGTGCCGAAGTACACCTGCCACGCGAGGGCGGACTTGGCGACCAGACTCAGCAGGACGTAGCCCTTCTCCCCGAAGAGGTAGTCCTTCCAACGGGAGACTTCCAGATACTGTAGTGCCATGTTCAGCGCGAAGAGGTTGAAGAAGACGAAGATAGAGAGATAGATGTAAATCACGAACTCCGGAAACTCCCCGCCGCTGGACGTCACGGTTCCGACGAACGTGATCGCGATGACGACCCAGGGCACGAGACCGGCGAGGGTCCCCACCCAGTAGGGCGTCCAGTCGACGTCGTCGGTCGACTCGTTGCGCTGTTCCATCAGGAGCCCGGCGAGATTCATCACCGCGATGAGTCCGAACAGCGCAGTAAGCGTCCCGAGGTCCCAGACGCCGGCCAGCATGGCGATCACGACGATCATCAGCGAGGCGCTCACGGAGTACTCGTACCAGCGGTAGGGGTTCATCCCCCTGTCGAGGTAGTCGACGTACCGGTCGTACAGCACGGTCGCAATAGCCGCGTGTGCGAGCGCGGAAATGAAGAGAAACCCCGCCACGAGCAACGGGAGGTTGGCGTCGACGAACGCGACCGTCTCCGGGAAAATGGTCTCGGTCTGGGGGTTGAAACCGTACCTGGTGCGGGTGACCGGCCACAGCACCTCGGCGGCCAACACGACCATCAGTACCCCCTGTAGGAAGTGGAGAACCGCCATGACGCTGTTCCACAGTCGGAGCCGCGTGTCCCGCGCGGAGGGTCGGCCGTCAGAACCGGCCGTCGCTGCGGCGTGCGATCTTGCCATACGACCGGCTGCTACTTGAGCTATATTAGGTCTGTTGACAGGCGCGGCGTGTCATCGAGGGTGCCCCGCTGAACCCGCTCCGAGCCAATATTACCATCGAACTCCGGACGGTAGCCCTCCTCTCTCAGCGGGTACAAGCAAAATTCGCTGCCGCTCGTTCGCTTCGCTTCGAAAATGCGTGGATAGCAAGTCAGCCTCGGTACTCATAGGGCTCGTCGTCGCCGGGTGCCGAGTCCGGCTCGGAGCGGTAGTTCGTCATCGGCCGCTCGTCGCTAGTCGGGCCGGCGAATAAAAGGATCCGGCCGCGCCGTCAGTGCGACGAGCCGGCGTACTCGTTCCAGCGGTCGGTTCCGTTCGCGATCCGCCGGGTGTCGGACGGGTCGAACGTCGCCGCCGCCTGCGCGACCGCCTCGGCGGCGGTCGGAAGGTCGTCGCTCGCGGTCGATTCCGTGGATGGACCCGATCGGTCGGTGGCCTGTTCGGTCGGCGTCGCCTCGCGCGTGCTCGGACCGCCGGGACCGGTCGTCGTCCCCGCCGTCGAGCGTGCGTCAGTCGTGTACTACGGGCGGCACGGTAGGCGCAACGCGCGTATCCTTCATAATTGTTTATGTTAGTATGAGGATCGCCGCGGAGGGAACCGGGGTCGCCGAGGGTGTCGAGACGCGGAACGGCGCTCGGCCCTACCAGGCCGACCACGCGGTGAGCGTCTCGTCGCGGGCGTACACCCGCTTGAGGTCCTTCGCGTAGGCGAGGTCGCCGGGGTGGTCGAGCTTCTCGTGCCGGTACTCGGGCGCGTCCTCGCGGATCTGGAGCCCCTCGATCGTGAACTCCTCCTCGCCGAACTCCACCGTCTCGTCGACGGTGAACTCGTAGTCGCCGGGGACGTTCACGCGCAGCGACCGGGTCTGGTCCGCGTCGCCGTCCTTCGGATGGAGCGTGACCGGGACCGCGACGTTGTCGACCGCGCGGGTCCACAGCGTTTCCACGTCGGTGATGTCCGCCTCCTCGACGCGGTTCTCGGGGCCGAGTTCGATCCCCGTGATCCGCACCTGCATCAGCGCATCGTCGGTGTCGACGACGAACTCCTCGCCGGTGCCTACGTCGCCCTCGGCCGGCACGTCCATCGTCGTCGTGAACGAGTCGCCGTCCTGCGAGACGACGATCGTCACGGCGACGGTCTCCTCCTCGGGGATCTCGGTCTTGTGGGTGTGGTCGCACTCGGTACAGCGCACGGTGGCCTGCCCGCCCGGGCTGAGGACCTCGTGGACGGTCGGCTCGGCGGGCGAACACGACGGGCAGGGGAGCCCGACGCGCGCGCCGGCTTCGGTGTCGCTCATTGGGCGGTCGTATCCGCCGCGTCCGTAAATATCCGCCCCTGTGCGGCCGGTGTGGGTCGCGCTCGCGTGGCGCTCGGCGGCCGGCGCGGTAAGGAAACTGGTTTACCGGAGTCCGCGGAACGGTCGCCCATGATCGTACCCGGGTCCAGCTCGCAGCAGCTCGCGGCCGCGCTCGCGGCGGAGACGGGCCGGGCGCTCGCGACGCCGACCTACGACCGGTTCCCCGACGGGGAGCGGCTCGCGGCGGTGCCCGACTTCGACGCCGACGAGGCCGTGATCGTCGCCACGACCGACTCCGACGAGGCGTGGGTCGAACTGCTCCAGCTCCAGGACGCCGTCCGCGAGGCGGGCGCGACGGACGTGACGACCGTGATCCCGTACATGGGCTACGCGCGGCAGGACGCGTCGTTCGGCGACGGCGAGCCGGTCTCCGCCCGCGCGATGGCGCGGGCCATCTCGACCGGCACCGACCGCGTCTACCTCGTCAACCCCCACGAGGCGAGCGTCGCCGACTTCTTCGACGTCCCCGTCGAGGCGGTCGACGCCGCGGCCGCCCTCGCCGACCCGCTCCCGACGGACCTCGCGGACCCGCTCTTCCTCTCCCCGGACGAGGGGGCCATCGGCGTGGCCGCGACCGTCCGCGACGCGTACGGCGCCGGCGAGACGGACTTCTTCGAGAAGCACCGCGACCGCGAGACCGGCGCCGTCGCGGTGTCGCCGTCCGACGCGAGCGTCGGGGACCGGGACGTGGTCGTCGTCGACGACATCATCGCGACCGGGTCGACGATGAGCGAGTCGGTCGCCGTCCTCACCGACCGCGGCGCCGCCCGGGTGCTGACCGCCTGCGTCCACCCGGTGCTCGTGGCCAACGCGGTGACGAAGCTCCGCGCCGCCGGCGTCGACCGGATCCTCGGCAGCGACACCGTCGAGCGGGGCTGTAGCGTCGTCAGCGCCGCCCCCGCGCTGGCCGACGCGCTGGACTGACGCCGCCCGACTACTCTCCGTCGCCCGGCGCCGACGCCCCGTCTCCCTCCTTCCTATCTCTCTGCTCCCCGTCTCTCTCCTTCTTGTCGTCGACGCGCCGGATCACCTCGGCCGGGTTGCCGCCGACCACCGTCCGGGCCGGCACGTCGTCGACCACGACCGCGCCGGCCGCGACGACCGCGCCGTCCCCGACGGAGACCCCGGGCGCGATCACCGCTCGCCCGCCGATCCACACGTCGTCGCCGACCGTGACGGGGTCGCCGAACTCGCGGCCGGCCGCGCGCTCCGCGGGGTCGATCGGGTGCGTCGCGGTGTAGACGTGGACGCTCGGCCCGAGCAGGCAGTTCTCGCCGAACGCCACCGGCGCGACGTCCAAGACGACGCAGCCGGTGTTCGCGAAGAAGCCGTCGCCGACCCTGACGTTGTACCCGTAGTCGCAGCGGAACGGCGGCACGACGGTCGCGTCGTCGCCGACCTCGCCGAACAGCTCTCGGAGCAGGCGCTCGCGGCGCTCGGTCTCCGCCGGGGCGGTGGCGTTGTACCGGCGGCAGCGGTCCCGCGCGCGCCGCCGGTCGGCGACGAGCTCGGGCGCGGACGGGTCGTACGCCTCACCGGCCAGCATCCGCTGCTTCTCGCGTCCCATACGGCCCCCGGCGCGGCGACCGACAAAGAGCTGTCCGTCTCGGTGGAGTCCAACGCGGTCGACGCTCCGCGGCGCTCTGGGATGCGACTCACACGATCTTCATCATCCGCGTCTCGAACTTCCCGACGCGGACGCGGACCCACCCCGCGAGCTCGTCGTCGAGGTCGGGGTCGTCGGTGTCGACGCGGAGCGCGCGCACGTCGTCGAGCTTCGCCCGCGAGGCGACGATCCGCAGGTCGCAGCGCCGGATCACGGCCGGCGATATCTGCGGGTTGCCGCGGCCGAAGACGAACCCCTGCCCGCCGATGGGCGAGACGACGATCACGTTCTCCTCGCCGAGCGCGTCGAGGATCTCCGCCTCCGTCGCGTCCCGGACGACCGCCTCGCCGTCGCGCCAGACGTCGACGCCGATCGGCGACGGCTCGAAGCCGAGCTCGTCTTTGATCGCGCCGACCGTCGACCCCGGGCCGAGGACGAAGGTGACGCCCTCGCCGTCGCGCTCGCGGATGTCCGCCGCGACGCCCTCCGCCAGCGACTCGACGGTCCCGCTCGCCGTCTGCTTGGAGGACTGGAGGTCGTCGGCGACGGGCACGTGCGCGACCCCCCGAAGCTGCGGGTGGACCTCCCCCTCCCGGTAGGCGTCCTCGTCGATGTCCATCACCTCGCGGCGCTCGGTCCGCGAGAACGACGCGGCGACCTCCGCGGCGTCCTCCGGCGACACCGCGAACACCGACGAGTACACCTTCACGCCCGCCGGGACGCCGAGCATCGGCACCTCGGTGCCCTCCAGCGCCGTCGCCACGTCGGCGGCGGTCCCGTCGCCGCCGACGAAGAGGACGAGGTCGACGGGGTCCGTGGGCTCGATCTCGTCGGCGTCGCCCGCCTCGTCGTCCACTCCCGCGAACGCCCGCACGGCCGCCGCGGTGTGGGCCGCGGTCGTCGCCGTCGGGTCGGGCGTCTCGCCACTGAACGGGTCGACGACGCGGACCGGGTCGAAGCCGGCGTCGCGGACGGCCGACTCGCCCATCGGGCCCGCGGCCACGGAGACGACGGCGTCGGGCGCGACCGCGGCCAGGCGGTCGAGCATCCGCCGCGCGCGGTCCGGTGCCCGCGGCTCCGCGCCGCGCTCGACCGCCTCCGCCACCTTGCCGTCGGTTCCCTTCAGTCCGACGCGGCCGCCCATCCCGGCGACCGGGTTCACCGCGATCCCCACGTGCATGTCAGACGTTCGCCGCGCCGGCCCCTTAAGCGAGACGCGTCCGCCCGCGGCGCGGCGACTCCCGACGCCGGCGGCCCGGTGGGCCGACATATAAAATCCCGCAACACCGAGACACGGGACTCAATCGGTGTCACCCCATAGGAGAAAGCGCCGGTGGAACGAGCCCGCCATCGGTGACCTGCTCGTCTCATCGGGACTGGATCCCTCCCGCGGTAGCTGCCACACGCCCACGCCTTCCGGTCCCGCTTTTGCGCCCGCACGACCCGACCGCGACAGCGCGCCGGCCGTGCGAGAATCAACGCTTAAGACGCCCCCAGAAGAACTCCGAGCTATGCTACTCGAAGCCGCCGTGACGGAGCCGCTGCCGATCAGCGCCACCGCGGGCGCGGTCCTGCTCGCGAGCCTCGCCCTCGTCGCCGTGTGGGTCGCGTACCTGTACCGCTGACCGGACCGGCGGGCGGCGCTCGTCAGGCGGTCTCGTCTCCCACCCCTTCTACCCGACCCTCGGCCGACCCCGACCCCTCCCCGACCGACCCCTCCTACTCGGCCTCGTCTCCCTCGGTCCCGGCCCCTTCGAGCGGGGTCCCCTCGATCGCGTCGGCGTTCTCGCGGACCCACGCCGCGGCCCGCTCCGCCTCCGCCTCGCTCTCGGCGGTGATCTTCACGCTGACGACCTCGCCAGGGTAGGAGCCGACCCGCACGTCGAACCGCTCCCGGAGCGACGCGAACCGGTCGAGCAGCTCGCTCTCCGGCTCGTCGACGTCGACCGTGAGCACGTGGGTCAGCGTCCCCGCGAACTCGTCTTCGACCAGCTCGAACATCGCCTTCATCTCGTTCGGCACGCCCGGGAGGACGTAGACGGACTCGACGACCGCGCCGGGCGCGACCCCGGCCTCGTTCGGCAGCGGCCGGCAGTCGGCGGGGAGGTGCGTCGTCTCCGCCGCGAGGTCGCCGCCGCTGTACCCCCGCTCGGCGAGCCACGCGGCGGCCTCCTCGTTCTCCGCCAGGTCGCGGCCGAACGCGGCCGCGACCGCGTCCATCGTCACGTCGTCGTGCGTCGGCCCGAGGCCGCCGGTGACGATCACCGCGTCGTACTCGGCGTGGTACTCGTTGACGACGCGCGCGATCTCGGCGACCTCGTCCGGAAGGACGGTCACCCGCCGGACGTCGACCCCGCGGGCGTCGAGGCGGTCGCAGAGCCAGGTGGCGTTCGTGTTCTCGGTGTCGCCGACGAGGAGCTCGTCCCCGACGGTGACGACGGCGGCGTTCATACCAGACGAAAGCGGGGCGCGGTAGAAAAGCACCGCGGCGCGGGCCGACGCCGCGGCGACGGCGGCCGGTCGCCCCCGTCAGAGCAGGCCGTCGTCGTCGTCGTCCTCGTAGACGCCGAGGCCGAGGTCGCGCCGGCGCTCCCTGAGCGCCTCCAGCTGGCGGCGGAAGTAGAGCGTCCCGGCGACCGCGGCGACCGCGGCGACGATCAGGATGACGCCGAACACCACGAGGTCGCCCTCGCGGTACGACTGGACGACGATCGACCCGCGCGTCACCTCGTCCCAGACGATCCGGTCGCGGTCGCCGACCGTCTCGACCCCGTGGTCGCGCGGCGACACGTGCCCGACGACCGGCACCTCGGTGCTGAACTCCGGCGGCAGCGTCACGGCGTACGACCCCTCGACGTACGCGCGCATGCTGAACCGGCGGGGCGACCCGGCCCCGGAGAACGCGGCCTTCCCGCCGCGCATGTCGTCGGCGAAGCGGACCCACGTCTCGTCGGTCGTGCGCTCGATCTCGCCGCCGCGCTCGCGGAACTCGCTGCCGGTGATCACCTCGCCGTCGGGGTACTGGTAGCGGAACGCCTCGAACTCCAGCGGCTGGTCGCCGGCGTACGGCGTCTGTCGGTACAGCCGGATCTCCTCACGGTCGCCCACCGCGTACACGACGGTGTACGTCGCGTCGGTGGTGAGGTTGAACGCGGCGTCGCGGTCCGTGTCGAAGTCGTACGCGTGCGGCGGCTCGGCGTCGAGGGTCTCGTTGGTCACCTCGCCGCCGCCGGTCGCGTAACCGAGACAGCCGGCGCTGACAGCGAGGAGCGCGACCGTCGCCACCGCGAGCGCGAAGCGTCTGTTCACGTATGTCCTCCGTTCAAACGACGCAGCGCATCTCCGCCGGGAGGTACGAGCCGATGGCCGCGAGCAGCCCCGGCGGGTCGGTCCCTTCCGCGCAGACGATGCTCTGCTCCAATAGGCCGAGCCGGTCGACGGTGACGATGTCCTGCGCGTGGCCCGCGCGGTTCACCGTCGCGCGCGTCTCGCCGCGGGTCGCCGAGTTGACGTTCACCCGGCCGTCGCCGCGCTGCCAGTCGTACAGGCGGTCGCGCTCGGCGTCGGCGAGCCGGCTCTGGTCCGCCTCCGGGTCGCCCGGATCCCCGCCGTAGACGAACCGCAGCGGGAGGTGCTGGACGAGGCCGAACCGCTCGACGACCTGCTCCGGCGAGCCGACGCCGAGTCCCAGCTCGTCCGCGGGGACGAACACGTCGACGCCGGCGTCGAGGGTGAACCCCACGTCGTCCCACGACTCGAGGGTGCCGACGTACGTCTCGCCCGATTCGAGGCCGCCGTCGTGAGCGACGACCTCCCCCCACGTCTCCGCGAGGACGTTGCGCGCGACCGGGGCGTCCTCGCCGGTCACGTCCACCTGGACGAAGTCGTCGTCGCGGACGCCGACCTGCCAGTCGGCGTCGAGCTCGCCGACGTCGTTGGCGACGAGCGAGTTCATGCCGTCGAGCGCGCGGTCGCGGGCGTCGCCCTCGACGTAGCACTTCGTTGCGAGGACGACCATCAGGCGGTCACGTCCGCGTTGAGCTCGTCGCGCAGCTCCGCGATGCGCTGGTCCATCGCCTCGCGGAGCCGGTCGTTGTCCATCGCCTCCAGCGGCGAGCCGCACTCGGGGCACTCGAAGCCGAAGTCCATCGCCTCGCCGAACTCGAAGCGGATGGAACACACCTCACAGAGGTAGAACTCGTGGGTGCGCTCGTACTCCTCGCGTTCCTCTAAGGCGTCGAGCAGCCGGTACATCTCCTCCTGGAGGTTCTCCGGGATGTTGTCGTAGTGGAACGTCCACAGGTACGTGAGCCACCCGGAGTCCTCGTCGCGGACGCGGCGGTACGTCGCCAGGTCGTTCTCGTACAGGATGAACAGCGCGCGCCGCACGTCGTTGAGCTCCAAGCCGAGTTCCTCGGCCAGCTCCTCGTCGGTGACCTCGCCGTCGGGCGGCGCGGCCGCGACCGGCATCCCCGTCGGCCCCACCAGCTCGTGGAGGTACTTCTGGATGACGGGGTCGTTCAGTAGATCCTCAAAAGCCATTACGGGAATCTGGTGGTGGAATCGGGTTAAAACCTCCGAAAGGCGCGGTCGCGACGCGTTCCGTTCGGCCGAAAACCGGGGCCGGACCCACCCGCGATCGATCCGCGGGTCCGGCAGAGCTTTACGCGCCGTGGCTCACACTCGCCCGTATGACTGACTCGGTCGACGGCCGGGGGCGGCGCGGGCTCGGCGCCCTCGCGCTCCTCGCGGTCCCGGCGGTGCTGGCGGCGGTACCGCTGGTCCCGCTCGCCGCGCTGTTCGGTCCCGGCGGGCTCGGGCTCGTCCCGCTCGGCGCGCCGGGCGGATTCCTCGCCGCCCTGGTCGTCGGCCCCGCGCTCTCCGCGCTGCTCGGGCCCGCGCTCGTCGAGCGACGGATCGAGCGGCTCCCGGACGCCGACTTGGACGACCGCCGCGCCGACTTCGTCGCCGACCGCGTCGAGACGCTCGCGGCCGAGGTCGGCGTCGATCCGCCGGCGGTCACCGCGGTCCGCGTCGACGCCGCGAACGTCGCCGTCGCCGACGGCTACCGCGGCTCGCGGCTGGTGGTGTCGACGCGGCTGCTCTCGCTGCCGAAGGCCGACCGCGACGCCGCCCTGCGGCACGCGCTCGTCAGGCTCCGGTCGCGGCAGGCGCTGCTCGCGACCGCGACGCTCCCGGCGCTGGCGGCCGTCGAGACGGCGGCGCTGCTCGCGACTCTGCTCGTGGGACGCCGCGGGGACCGCACCGCCGCCGACCGCCGCGTCAACCGGATCCACGGGTACGAGCCGGACCGCGAGCGCGTCCCGTCGTGGGCGTACGCGGCCGCCGGCGTCCTGCTCTGGGCGGTGCTCCTGCCGGCGTGGGTCCCCGCGACGGTCGGAGACCGGCTCGGCGTGGCCGGGGGGCGCCGCGCCGCGGACGCCGTGGTCGCGCGCGCCGGGACCGAGCAGCGGACGGGGCTCGGGAACGCGGTCGCGTTCGCCAGCGACGCCGCCGGTGCCGGCGACTGGCCGCCGCTCCTCGACCGGCTCTCGCTCGTCTCGATGGCCGACGCCGAGACGGGTCGGGTCCGGGGGACGAGCCGCCAAGAGGCGCGGACGCGGCTCGCGCGGCTCCGCTCGAAGCGGACGCTGTAGGGCAGCGGTCCGGACGACGAGCGGTCCGGACGACGCCGTCCCGGTCAGGGCCGCGCCGGGACCTCCAGTCGGATCACCGTCCCGTCCTCGCCCGTCTCGATGTCGAACTCGCCGCCCGCCTTCGCGACGACCCAGTACATGAGCCAGATGCCGAGGCGGTCCGCGTGCGTCAGCGAGGTCTCGCCCGCCTCCAGGACCTGCGTCTCGTGGTCCGGGATCCCGGGGCCGTCGTCCGCGACCTCGATCGCGATCCACCCCTGCGGGCGGCGCTCGACGCTGACCTCGACCGACGGCGTCGCGGCGTCGTTGTGCTTCACCGCGTTCTCGGCCGCCTCGGAGACGGCGACGGGCAGGCCGACGGCCGTCGTCTCGATCGGCCCGTCGCCGGGCAGCGACAGGGTCACCGCCGCGTCCGGGTAGCGGCTGCGGAGCCGGTCTCTGAGCTCGACCAGCTCGTCGCGGAGGTCCATCGGGGCGTCGAGCCCGGGCGCGGAGACCGTCTCGTCGACGGTCTGGACGGCGCCCGCGATCCCCGTGAGGTCCGCTGCCGTCTCGGCGATGACGTCCAGCGACTGCCGCCGCGACTCCTCGTCGGGGTCGTCGCGGAGGAGGTCCGCGTACCCCTCGATGAGGTTCATCTTGTTCCGGAGGTTGTGGTTGAGCACTCGGGCCATCACCTCCAGCCGCCGCTCGCGGATCTTCCGTCCGGTGATGTCCGACTGGAACCCGACGTAGCCCGTCACCTCGCCCGCCGCGTCGCGCAGCGGCGCGATGGAGAGCCGGTTCCAGAACTTCTGGCCGTTCGCCCGGTAGTTGAGGATGTCGACCTCGACCGGTCGGTCCTCGTCGAGCGCCCGCCGTATCCTCGCCCGGGACTCGTCGCCCGTGTCCGCCCCTTGGAGGAACCGGCAGTCCTCGCCGAGCGCCTCGTCGCCGTAGCCGGTCAGCTCCTCGAACTTCTCGTTGTGGTATATCAGGGGGTTGTCGTCGCCGTCGCCCGCCCGCGCGAGAGTGATCCCCACCGGCGCCTCGTCCATCGCCTGCTCCTTGCGCCGCAGGTCCGCGACGGTCCGCCGGAACCGGAGCGATGTCCGCCGCCGCTCGACCAAGTTCGAGACGCGCGTCACGAGCGCCCGGCGTCCGACCGGGAGTTCGATGACGTCGTCGACGCGCTCCCACGCGGCGTGGCCGAGATCGGCCCGCGACCCCTCGCTCACCAGCAGCACGAACGGGAGGAACGCGGGGTCGGCGCGCTCGCGTCGGGCGTCGACCGCGTCCGCGGCGGCCTCGAAGGCCCCGGCGTCGAGGAGACAGCAGTCGAACTCGTCCGTCAGCGCGTCCGGCGACTCGGCCGTCCGGACCGCGTACCGCTCGGACAGCGCCTCGGACAGGAGCCCGCGGTCGCGGTCGGCGTCCATCAGCAGGAGGACCGTCGCGCGGTCGCGGTCGGGCGCTCGGTCGACGGGAGAGGCGGTGTCGTCGCGCGCGGCGCGGTCCGCGGACGCGTCCCCGTCGGAACGGCCCGCGGCCTCGTCGCCGTCGCCCGCCCCGGACCCCGGGTCCGACTTCGAGCCCATCTACCGTAGGTGAGGCGGGGAGACACTAAGAACTACCCCATATATATCACGGCCGGGTCCGAGTATCACGGTATGACACCGTCGCTATCCGAGCGGGCGTCGACCGGCGTCGCCGGCCTCGACGAGGTGCTGTCTGGGGGACTCGTTCCGACGCGGAGCTACATGGTCCGCGGCCAGGCTGGAAGCGGGAAGACGATCCTGGGGTTCCACTTCCTCCAGCAGGGCGTCGACGAGGGGGAGACGGCCCTGTTCGTCAACCTCGAAGAGGACCTCCGCGACCTGAAGGCCAACGCGGCCGCGCTGGGGTTCGACGCGGACGCGATCGAGTTCCTCGACCTGAGCCCGGGCGCGGACGCCTTCGTCGAGGACGAGTCGTACGAGGTGTTCGCGCCCTCGGAGGTCGAGCGAGAGCCGCTGACCGAGCGGATCGTCGAGGGCGTGACGGCGGTCGACCCCGACCGGGTGGTGGTCGACCCGCTGACGCAGCTCCGGTTCCTCCTCTCGGACGACTACCAGTTCCGCAAGCAGGTGGTCGGATTCATGCGGTTCCTGAAAGACAGGGGGGCGACCGTGCTGTTCACCGTCCAGAACACGCGGTCGCTCCCGACAGACGACCTCGAGTTCATCACGGACGGGACGGTCCGGCTCGACGCGGGGGCGTACGGCAAGACGGTCAGCGTCCCCAAGTTTCGGGGGTCGTCGACGCAGAGCGGGGACCACGCCTACCGGATCACCGACGCGGGAATGGAGGTGTTTCCCGCGCTCCAGCCCGGCACGCGGGACGAGGAGCTGGCGTTCGAGCAGGTCTCGTCGGGGATCCCCGAGGTCGACGAGCTGCTCCACGGCGGGATCGAGCGCGGCACCGTCACCATCGTGAGCGGCCCGACCGGCGTGGGGAAGACGACGCTCAGCACCCAGTTCATGAAGGAGGCCGCGGGCCGCGGGGAACGCTCCGTGATCTACCTGTTCGAGGAGAACCGGGAGACGTTCCTCGCCCGGTCGCGCGCGGTCAACATCCCCGTCGACGAGATGCTGGCGAAGGGGACGCTTCAGGTGACGGAGGTGGAGGCGTTAGAGCGGTCGCCACAGGAGTTCGCCCGCATGGTCCGCGACGAGGTCGAGGAGGAGGGGGCCGACATCGTCATGATCGACGGTATCTCCGGGTATCGGTTGACCCTGCGCGGCGAGAAAGAGCAGATGCTCCAGCAGATGCACGCGCTCGGTCGCTACCTCAAGAACGCGGGCGTCACCGGCCTCTTCATCGACGAGACGCGGAACGTCACCGGGGAGTTCCGCGCGACGATGGAGAACATCAGCTACCTCGCCGACAACATCCTCTTTCTCCGGCACTTGGAGGTCGACGGCGAGCTTCGCAAGGCGATCGGCGTGTTGAAAAAGCGGACGAGCGACTTCGAGCGGACGATCCGCGAGTTCAAGATCACGGAACACGGGATCAGCGTCGGCGAGCCGATGTCCGGCCTCCGCGGCATCCTGAGCGGGACGCCGGAGGTCGTCGAGCGAGACGCGGAGCGCGGCGACGCGGGCGAGTAGCCGCGGTCAGTCGCGGCGCTCGGACGCTCGGTCGTTCCCGGGGCTGTCGTCCCCGGCGCTGTCGTCCCCGGCGCTGTCGTTTTCGGTCCCCGCGTCGACCACCGTCTTTCCGGTCGCCTCCGGGACGACGCGCCGGTCCGCGTCCGCCCACTCCCGGTCCAGCTCCGCCCCGTCGAACAGGCGGTCGAGGAAGACGGCGAGCCCCGCGACCTCCGAGTGCGGCTGGTTCGTCACGCCCACGTTGAAGTCGGCGCGCTCGTACAGCGCCCACGGCACCTTCTCGCCGCCGACCACGACGAGGAGGTCGCGCGGCGGCGACGCCTCCCCGAGCACGTCCGGCTCGTCGAGGCCGACCGCCTCGCGGACCGCTCCCTCCACGTCTTGGACGCGCTCGCCGTACATCGTGAGGTGGACGACGACCCCCTCGAACTCCCGGACGATCGCCTTCTGGTCCTCGCGCAGTTCGACCGCGAACGGCCCGCCGAACCGGCCCGTGATGTCCCGGACCGTCTCGGCGGACTGGCCGGCGTTGTCGGGGAAGATCACCCGGTCGGCCCCGAGCGCCCGCGCCGTGAGCCCGACGTGCGTCGTCATGCGGTCGTCGCGCCCCGGCCGATGGCCGTACCGGAGGACGACGACCTCGCGCGCATCGTTCATGCCACGGGCTGGGAGGCCGACCCGGGTGTCGCTTTCGATGCGAGCGCCCCGCGGTCGACCCCTCGGGTCCGCGCCGGAGTCGCCAAGTTGATCCGCAGACGTGGATCGAACTGATCCGAAACCGGGCGAGGTAACCACGTAACTGAAAGCTTCATGTGGGAGGCGGTCGCGGTGTGACGCATGACGAGCGTCAAGGAGTTCCGCGTCGACGAGCCGGCGACCGCCGACGGACTCGGTCGGGGGCGGTTCGTCTTCACGGACGCCTACTCGGTGTTCGACTGGGGGCAGATGCCCGACGCCATCCCGCGCAAGGGGGCGAGCCTCTGCGCGATGGGCGCGTTCAACTTCGAACTGCTGGATAGCGCGGGCGTTCCGACCCACTACCGCGGGGTCGCGGACCCGGGCGCCGCCGCGGACGACGGGGCCGAGCCCGACCCCGTCCCGCTCGTCGAGGCGACTGCGCCGCCGACCGAGATGGCCATCGACCTGACGCAGGTCCCCGACCTGCCGTACGAGGGCACCCACGCAGGATACGACTACGACGCCTTCCACGCCGCGGGCGGGGAGAACTACCTCGTCCCGCTGGAGGTCGTCTTCCGCAACCGGGTCCCGGTCGGCTCCAGCCTGCGGAAGCGCGCGGAGCCCGCCGACCTCGGCCTCGACGACCTCGGCGGGTCCGACGGCGAGTGGCCCGACGAGCCGGTCGACCTCCCGGAGCCGGTCGTGGAGTTCTCGACGAAGTACGAACAGCAGGACCGCTACCTCGCCCGCGCCGAGGCGGACGCGATCGCGGGGGCCGCCGACGTCGACGCGCTCGAGGCCCTCGCGCGCGACGTGAACCGCGTCGTCACCGAGCGCGCCGAGGCGGCCGGGTTCGTCCACGAGGACGGCAAGATCGAGTGCCTCTACGCCGACGGCGAGCTCCGGGTCGCGGACGTCGTCGGCACCTTCGACGAGAACCGGTTCTCGTACGGCGGCCGCGGGATCTCGAAGGAGGTCGTCCGCCAGTGGTACAAGGCGAACGACCCCGGCTGGGTCGAGGCCGTGACCGAGGCGAAGGCCGCGGTCGCCGACCGCGACATCGACGACTGGCGCGAGCTCTGCGAGGCCGACCCCGACCCGCTCCCGCCGGCGGTCGTCGACGCGGTCTCGGCGCTGTACGCGGCCGGCACGAACGCGTACACCGACCGCGGGTGGTTCGACGTCCCCGACGTCGGGGCGGCGCTGGACGCGGTCGACGATCTATAAGACGCTCCCGAGAACAGGGGGGCGACCCTCGAACCCTCACGATCGAAGACACGCGAGGGAACCTCTTTACCGCCGACGCGCGTGGGTTCGCGCATGTCCACCGACGCCGACTTCGGGGAGCAGCTGGAGACCCGGACCGTCGCGTACCTCGACCGGATCGACGACTGCGTCGCCCTCCTCCCGCGGGCGCTCGACGAGTACGCGAGCGGGGGCGCGTACGACGAGACGGTCGACGAGATAGCCGCCGTCGAGAGCGAGTGCGACGAGCTCGTCCGCGGGCTCACGGCGCTCATCACCGACGCCGGACCCGACGACATCGGCCTGCTGAACACGCGGATCAACTTCAACGAGTCCGCGCTGCTCGACTTCTACAACGAGCTCGACGTGGTCGCGAACCACACCGAGCGGATCGTCCAGGAGGTGGCGATGATGCGCCCCGACGCGGGCGTCGAACCGTTCGCCGACATGCGGGAGATGGCGACGCGGATCGCCGAGATGACCGCGGTCCTCGGCGACGTGGTCGAGGGGTTCGTCAGGGGGCTCGCGCGCGCCGACGCCACCGAGACGCTCGCCGCGGGGATCGAGTCGATCCGCGCGCTCGAGAGCGAGTGCGACGACCTCCGCAACGACGCCATCGCGACCGCGTTCGCCGACGACGCGGTCGACCAGCCGCTCGTCTACCGCGAGCTCGCGATCCTGCTGGACGAGCTCGCGAACACGATCGAGGACCTCACCGACCGGATCGTCGTGATCGCGAGCAAGGAGCCGGGGATCGTCACGGACGCGGACGGGGAGTAGCCGAGCCGGCTCTCGACTCGCCGTCGCGTCGCCACCTTCGCCTCACCGCCGTGCCCAGTCCAGCATCCGCGCGTAGAAGGGGTCGGAGCCGAGTGCGTCGGCGTCGCCCACGATCGTCAGCTGCTTTTTCGCACGGGTGAGCGCGACGTTCACGCGGCGGTGGTCCTCGAAGATCGGGCCGTCGAGGTCGCCGGTCGCGACGAAGGAGACGAGGATGACCTCCTTCGAGGAGCCCTGGAAGCGGTCGACGGTGTCGACCGTCACGTCGGTCCGGCGGCCGATCTCCGCGACCTGCGCCCGGAAGGGGGCGATCACGCCGATGTCGTCCGGGTCGACGCCCGCGGCGACGTAGGCGTCGACGATCGCTGCGACGCGCTCGGCCTCGCGGACGTTCCGGTTGCCGTCGCGCTCGCCGTCCGGGTCGACGAACCCGACGCCGCCGGTGAGGTCGGGCGCGAGCGCGTCGGGGTCGACGCCGAGGTCGGCGAGCGTCTGCCCGGCCACCTCGGGGGTCGCGGGGCGGAGCGCGCCGTCGTAGAACTCCGCGGAGGCGAACGCCTGGATCCGTTGGCTCATCCGGTACTGGCGGTCGAGCATGACGCTCGCGTCGGGGTACGCCTCGATGAGCCGCTGGAAGAGCGAGGTCCGGAGGTCGTTCTCCGCGCGGACGACCGGGGGGAGCTGCTCGTGGTCGCCGACGAGGACGAACCGGTCGGCGAGGTTGATCGCGGCGTGGGTCCCGGGCTCCGTGAGCTGGGAGGCCTCGTCGACGAGGGCGACGTCGAACTCGCACTCGCGCATGACGCGGGAACCGCAGGCCGCGGTCGTCGCGGCGACGACGGACGCGTCCCGCAGCTCGGCCGCCTTCGCGTTCGGCTCGCCGCGCTGGACGAGCCGCACGTCCCGCATGTCGTCGCGCACGCCGGTCTCCGTCCCGACCCGGAGCACGTCCTCGAACCCTTGACCGCGGAGCGCCTCCAGCGCGTTGTCGACCGCGCGGTTGGTGAACGCGGATAGCAGCACCCGGTTCCCCTCCGCGACCAGCGCGCGGATCGCCCGGGCGATGGTGTACGTCTTCCCGGTGCCCGGCGGGCCGTGGATCAGCGCGCAGTCCTCGGCGTCGACCGCGAGCTCGACCGCCTCGTTCTGCGCCGCGTTGTTGTCGATGTAGGCGTCGGGCGCGTCGGCGGGGCGGTCGGCCGGCTCCCGGAACTCGGGGTCTCGCCGGCCGAAGATCACGTCCTTGCGGTCGGGGTCCCCCTTCAGCACGGCGTCGTGGAGCGCGGTCAGCGAGCGGTCGACGGAGATCTCGGAGGGGTAGACGTCGAGCCGACGCAGCTCGACGGGCTCGTCCGTCTCGACGACGACCTCGTCGCTCCCGAGCACGGTGATCCGACCGAGCTCGGCGTGACCGGAGACGGGGTCGCCGTCGCTCGCGAGCGCCACGTCGCCCTCGCGGAGCTTCGAGACGGCGTCGCCCGGCTTCCGGGCGCGGAGCTCCCAGCGGGCGTCGTCGATCTCGGTCTGCGCGACCGGCTCCAAGCCGATCAGCGCGCGGTCGTCGGCCGCGCGCTCCTCGGGCGTCTGCTCCCACAGCTTCCGGTACTCCGCGTGGGTCTCGCGGCGCTCCTCCTCCAAGGCGACGTAGAAGCGGTCGAAGTAGTCGCGCTCTTCGTCCGGGATCGCCGTCCCGATCTGCCCCGCCTTCGACTCCTGGTCGAGCCGGCCGGAGACGACCATACAGGCGTCCTGCTCGAAGCAGTAGCTACAGGTCGCGTCGGCCTCGTACCCCGTCGGCACCGTGGGGCGCTCCCCGGGGTCGTTGAGGCCGCGCCACTCCATCGCGGCGAGGGCGTTGCGCTCGCGGACGACGAACTCCAGGAAGCCGCGCCCGACCGTGAACTCCTTGGCGGGCGCGAGGTCGCCCGACTCCTCGTTGCGGTCCAAGGCGGTGTTCTTCGTGTACAGCAGCGTCCCGATGTCCGGGTCGACGCCGCGCTCGTCGAGCATGAGCGCGTAGCAGGCCGCCTGGACCTTGTCGTGGAACCGCGGCTCCCGCTTGGTGTTCTTCCCCGTCTTCAGTTCGACCGGCGTGCCGCGTCGAAGCGCGTCCGCTCGCCCCTTCAGCCCGAAGGTGGGCGAGATGAGCGTGAACTCCGAGCGCCACGTGTCGTCGTCGCTTAGGGTGCCCTGCGCGAGCCACCCCTCGACGGCGGCGGCGTTGCGCCGCACCTCGTCTTCGACCTCCGCGGTCTCGTAGCCGAGGAGGCCGAGTTCGAGGCCGGCCTCGGCGACGCGCTCCTCGACCGACGCCTCCAGCTCCATCCCGCGGAGCAGGTCGCCGAACACCTCGTGGACGACGGTCCCCTTGACGACGGGGTAGTTGAGCGGGATCCCCGAGAGCTTGTTCAGGTAGTACATCCGCGGGCACTGGACCCACGAGCGGATCCCCGTCACGTCGACGAGGAAGTCGGGCTCGAGGACGACCCACGACTCGTCGGTCGTCGCGTACCCCGTCTCTCCCCGATACTCGTCTTCCTCGGGATCGGTGACGAGCAGCTCCATCCCCGGCTCGGCGTGCCCGGCCGTCTCCGTCCACTTCCCCCACAGCGTCACGTCGACCGGGTCGCCCGCGCCGCGGTCGGGCCGGATCCGCACCTCGCGGAGGTCGCGCTCGCCGTACGACGTCGACACCGTCCGCGCCTCCCCGACGGAGACGATCGGTCCCCGAACGTTCACGTCCCCGCTCGGCGGCCGCACCGAAAAACGCTGTCGGTGGGCGGGGTGGCAGGCGACGGACGCCGTCGACGGGTCGCGGCGCGAACGCCAGTCGGCCCCGCCGCCACCGACACGCTCTTGCGCTCGCGTTCCCGAACTAGCGACGGACATGCGCGTACGAGACTGGGACGACATCCTCGCGGACGTCGCGAGCGACTCGACCGACCCCGACGGCTGGCGCGCGGTCGCCGGCTCCCGCCGCGGCGGCCTCGGGGAGGACCTCTACTTCGGCCACCCGAGCGTCGGTCTCTACCACCTGAAGACGTACGCGAAGAACCCCCGCGACCTCCGCGGGGTCGGGGCGCAGGTCGCCCGCAAGGTCGACGACGGGCTCGACCCGCTCCTCCCGGACGCCGAGAGCGACGGCCGGTTCGCGGTCCGGTCCGCCCCGGAGGACGAGGACCACGCCGAGGAGATGGCGACCCGGCTCACCGAGACGCTGCGGGTCCACGCGGAGGCGCCGACCGACCCGGACCACCTCTTCGAGGACGTGATGGAGGCCGTCGAGTCGCCCGCGTTCGGCCCGATGGAGTACGAGTTCGACGGACGACCCGACGAACTCGACGAGCTCTCCGACACCTTCGACGAGGCCGAGGAGCTGCTCACCAGCGAGCTCGACGACCTGATCGAGGACGACGACGTCGACCGCGGGTTCCACTGAGCGGCGGCGGGACTCCCGCGCGCCGCGGCGGGCCGAGCGACGTCGGACCCGCCGCATCGGTTTTGTCGCTCCGCCGCCAATGAGGCGTATGAGTGTCAAAGAAGACACGGCGAACGGCCTGATCTCGCTCGGCATCGGCGTCGCGGTCACCTGGTTCGCGGCCGACGACGGCGACCACGACACCACCGACCTCCTCCTCGCGGTCGCGATCAGCTCCTTCCTCTCGGGCTACTTCACGAGCTACTTCGCGAAGTGACCCGCGGTCGGCGACGACCTCGCCGCCTCAGATCGCCGTCACCCACGCCCGGTACTCCGCGTCGAGCTCGTACACCTCTCGGAAGGCGCGCTCGACGAACCCGGCGACCCGGTTCGCGTCCGACCGCGCGGTGACGACCGCGTTCGTCCCCTCGGCCTCCTCCGGACTGACGAGCTCGTCGATGCGGAACTCCGGGAACTCCGAGAGCAGGGCCTTCAGCCGCTCCAGCTCCTCGTCGGTACAGTCGAGAATTAGCTCCGTGCCCGCGAGCTGGATCCACGGCGGAACCTCGCCGCCGTCGGTGTCGTCGCTGTCGGGGTCGACGTCGACGGTCATCACGTCGCCGGAGCGCGCGCGGTGCGCGGCCGCGGCGTCGGCGAACAGCTTCAGCCGCTCGTCCTCGGACGCGGCGTCGAATCGGGTCATACCCACGCTCGGCCGCGACGGGGCTTAAAAATCCGGACTCCGCGGCCGTCGGCAGGCCGAGCCGGGCTTACTCCCGCTCCGTCTCGCTCAGCACGTCGCCGACGATCGAGCGCGTCCGCTCGGCCTCTGCGAGCCGCTCGTCGGCCTCGCCGCGCTCGATCAGGGCGAGGTCCCCGTCGTCGAGCGCGTGGCGCACCTCCGCCGCGCGGCGGAGGCGCTCGTACTCGTCGGTCCGCGCGAGCTCGCGGACCGAGCGGAGGGTCGCGACCGCGTCGTCGTCCGCGATCCGCCCGACGAGCGGGACCAGCTCGTCGATCTCGTAGGCGAGCTCGTCGCCCGGCTTCGGCGGCCAGTCGAGCGTCAGCGGCTCGCCGTCGAGCCGTTCGAGGTACGTCCGGTGGACCGCGACCGCCGTGCGGAGCGCGCCCGGGTCGTCGACGTAGTGGTCGAGCTTCGAGTTCGTGTAGTCGGCGTACTCCAGCAGCGTCGCGGGCGGCTCCTCGCCGGCCGCGTGCGTCTCGACGTACTCCGCGAGGTCGGTCGGCGGCACGTCGACGTCGACGAAGGGAGTCGCGTCCGCGCGGTCGAGGAAGCCGAACACCTCGCGGGCGGACGCCGAGTTGAAGAACTCCCGGAACGCCTCCATCACCGCCTCGTCGTACGAATCGATCGGCCCGCGGAGGCGGTCGAGGTCCGCGTCGAGGTCCGCGTCGGCCATGTCGGCGACCTCCCGGAGCTCCTCCAGCCGCGACTCCAGCCGCTTGCGGGCCTCCTTGGCCGCCTTCCGGCCCGCCCGGTAGTCGTCGACCGCGTCGTCGTACGCCTCCAGGAGGTCGACGAACTCCCCCGCCGGCTCCAGCGCCTCGCGGGCGGTCGCGAAGTCCTCGTCGGAGAGGCGGCGCTTGTCGACCGCCTCGTCGGCCGCCTCGAACGCCTCGGCGGCGGGGAGGTCGTCGTCGACGTCGACCGCGTCGCCGAACTCGCCCCGGAAGCGGACGTACGACTCGAAGTCGCCCGACCCGACCGCGTCCTCCTCGTACCGGTCGAGGATCCGGTTCGCGCGGCGGTACGCGTCGGCCGCCGCCTCGACGCGGTCGCGGCCGTAGCCGTCGATCCGCGACTCGATCCGGCGGAGTTCGTCGTAGCGCTCGCGGAGCCGCGCGGCCGCCTCCCCGGCCTCGCGGACGGGGTCGTCCGCCTCGTCCTCGGCGACGGCTTCGGCCATCGGTCAGTACACCTCGTCCGGGTCGAAGACGCGCTCGCCGACGTTCTCGCCGTCGACTGTCCGGTGGAAACACGACCGGTGGCCGGTGTGACAGGCCCCGCCCGCCTGGTCGACGAGGTACAGCAGCGCGTCGGCGTCGCAGTCGACCCGGACCTCGCGGACCGACTGGGTGTGGCCCGAGGTGCTCCCCTTGTGCCAGATCTCCTCTCGGGATCGGGAGTAGTAGTGCGCCTCGCCGGTCTCGCGGGTGCGCGCCAGCGCCTCGGGCGAGACGTACGCGAGCATCAACACCTCGCCGGAGTCGGCGTCTTGGGCGACCGCCGGGACCAGCCCGCTCTCGCCGAAGTCGACCTCGATCGACCCCGTCTCCGCGTCGGCGTCACTCATGGCTGTCCGGAGGCGTGGCGCTCGAATAGTCCTTGTGCCTGCGCTACCCGCGCCGCAACACGAGCGCGTCGCCGTCGGCGTACGCGTCCGGCCGGCGCTCGACGACCGCGAAGCCGAGCGACTCGTACAGCGCGAGGGCGGCGTCGTTCTCCGGATGCGCTTGGAGCGTCACCGGCCCGTCGGCGTCCGCGATCGCGGCGCGGAGGAGCCCGCGGGCGCGCCCCTCCCGCCGGAACTCGGGCGCGACGACGAGCTCCGCGACGTGGACTCCCGGCCGGTTCGGCGCGTCCACGGGGAGCAGGTAGCCGACGACGCGCCCCTCGGCGACGCTGACGCGCGCGGCCCCCACCGCCAGCCCGTACTCCAAGAGGTCCGGGCTCGGCTGGCGGAGGTGCGACTGGAGCTCGCGGATCCGGTCGGCGTCGGCAGTGCGCCCCGGACGGACTCTGGGGTCGGGACCGTCCCGTCCGTCTCCGTTCGGTCCGCCCGCGTCCGTCCCGTCGCCGTCGCGTCCGTCCCCGGCGTCGGAGTCGCGCTCGCCCGCCATCTCACACCACCGCCCAGAGCGTGACGGCGACGACCGCGCCGCCGAGCGTCGCGAGGAAGTTCACGGTCTGGTTGCCGATCCGGTCCCCCTCGATCAGCGCGCCGAGGAGGCTGTCGAGGGTCATGCCGGCGACGCCCGCGGCGACGACCGCGCCGCCCGCGGCGACGCCGCCGGGGACGACGGGATCGAGGAGCGGCGCGCCGCCCGCGGCCAGCACGCCGACGAGCAGCGCGCCGGAGAGGCCGGCGAGCTCGCCCTGCCAGGTGATCGCCCCGTCCGTGCCCGGCTCGACGCGGCGGAGGGTGGTCACCAGCCGCGGTCCGTCGTAGAGGCCGCCGATCTCCGAGGAGAGCGTGTCGGCCATCGCGGTCGCGGTCGCGCCGGCGAAGGCGAACCCGAGCGGCGCGGCCGGGACCGCGAGGTGCGGCGCGACCGCGTAGCCGATCACCGCCGCGAGCGCGACCGCCGAGTTCGCCAGCACGTTGCCCGTGCCGCGGGCCCCCTCGTTCTCCTGGGCGACCCCGCGGGCCGCCTTCTCGTCGAACCGGTACTTCGAGGCGAGCCCGCCGAACGCGTAGAAGGACATGAGGGTGAGGAACCACCCCACGCCGCCGAGGACGACCGCGAGCAGCGCCGAGACCACGCCGGTGAGCATCCCGGCGACCGAGGCGGTGCCGATGGCGAAGGAGACGTAGCCGAGCGCGCCGGTCACCGCGAGGCCGACGACGATGAGGGGGGCGTCGACGGTCGGTTCGAGGGCCATGAACCCCCAGGTCACGAACGCGACGAGTATCGTCGTGATGTGCGCGTCCCGGGAGAACACCAGCGAGCGGACGAGCGCGGCCGTCAGCGCGGCCGCGGCCGCGAGGAACGTGAGCAGGGGGACCGTCGTGCCGTCGACCGGCGCACCGGTCTGGAGCCGGACCGCGATCTGCCCGACGAGCGCGCCGACCGTCCCGGCCGCGACGTAGCCGGCGACGAGGGGGAACTCGTCGCCGGTCCGGCGGGAGACGAGCGTCCGCCCGAGGCGGCCGACGCCGACGGCGAGCGCCGCGGCCGCGAACGCCTCGTACGGCAGCGGGGCGCGCGGCAGCGACGCGAACAGCGCGAGGCCCGCGCCGGCGAGCGCGAAGGAGACCAACCCGTAGAGTCGCTCGGCCTCGCGGTCGCCGGGGAGCGCGAGCGTCTCGAACCACTCGCCGTCGCGGACGCCGAAGAACGCCGCCCCGGCGACGGCGAAGAACGGCACCGCCGCGGCCTCGTCGAGCGCCGGCGCGAGGGCCGCGACGGCCGCGACCGCGGCGAAGGTACCCGCGCGTCGGAGCCTCCGTATCACACCCTCGGCTACCCGCGACGCCCACTTAACGGTCCCGACAGCCGTCGGGTGGTCGCGGGGAGTCGAACGCGGTCCGAACCGCAGAAGCTACCGCTCGTCAGTACCGGTACTCGTTGAACTGGACCGCGTGTCCCTCCAGCACGCGCACCGACTCCTCCGGATCCTCCTCGTCGTCTCCGGTCCGGCCCTCGTGTGAGTCAACCTCTCTCATGTGAGTGCGGTACACTCGCTCACATATAACTGTTTTCCACGCAGTGAACGTTATTCCCGCGCTCGCGGCGGCGCTCAGCCGATGACGCGGTCGATCTGGCCGAGGTGGTCGAGGACGTGGTCGGGCGTCACCGCGGACGCCTCGAGGGTCGCCTCGTCGGTGACGCCGGAGCGGACGAGGACGGTGGTCATCCCGGCGCGCTCGCCCAGCGCGATGTCCGTGTCGAGCCGGTCGCCGACCACGAGACACTCCTCGGGGGGGTAGGGGAGCCGCTCGCGCACCATCTCGATCGCGGTGTCAGAGGGCTTGCCGAGGACGGCGTCTGGCTCGCGCTCCGCGACGCCCGCGACGGCGTTGATGACCGCGCCCGATCCGGGGACGTCGCGCTCGGGGGCCGGGATCACCACGTCGGGGTCGGTGCCGATGAACGGGATGTCGCGTTCGAGGGCCCACATCGCCGTACAGAGGTCGTCGTAGTCGAACTCGCGGTCGATGGAGGCGACGAGCGCGTCCGCCGCGTCGACGTCGTCGGTCGTCGACAGCCCCGCGGCCGCGAACTGGTCGAGCAGCCCCGCCTCGGCGATACAGAGGAGGTCGTCGCCGCGGTGGTGCTCCCGCAGGTACCGCGTGGTGACGCTGCCGGCGGTGAAGACGCGGTCGGCGTCGACGTCGTACCCCGCCGCGCCGAGGCGGTCGACGTACGCCGGCGGCGCCTTGGTCGGGTTGTTCGAGACGAACAGCGGCTCGATCCCGGCCTCCCGGAGCCGCCGGTACCCCGCCGGAGCGCCCGGGATCGGATCGTCGCCGCGCACGACCGTGCCGTCGACGTCGATGACGGCCCCGCTGAAGTCCATACCCGACGTGCGAGCGCCACGGCCGTAGGGGTTGCGCCCGGGGGACGAGGGGACGCGAGGGGGGCCGTCCCCGACGGCGTCCAGGATCACGAATACGGTACCGTTCACACCTTCGGGATAACGGAAGGGTAAAACGGCAGCGCTCCGTATCGGTCTCCACTGTGACGACGACCCAGGTGACCCTCGTCCAGATCGACAACTACGGGCCGTGGACGACGACGCCGGAGCCGCGCCGAGAGATGGACCTCCAGACGCTCCAGTCGCGGCTCTTCGCGGACGTGGCCCAGTTTCTCGGGCACCGCGACGCCTACGTCTTCTTTACGCGCTTCGACAACATGATCGCGGTGACCAACGGGGTCGACGGCGCGGCCCACGCGACCCTCCAGGAGTCGATCGGCAACCGCTACCCGGTCAGCGTCAGCCTCGGCACCGCCGTTGCCGAGCGCCCCGTCGACGCCCTCGAAGCCGCGAACCGGCGGCTCCAGACCGCGGGGAGCGCCCAAGACGAGAGTCGGACCGAAGTGCTCGCCGGCGAGTACCTCTCCGAGACGGACCGCTCGGACCTCCAGATCGCGCACTTCGACGTGGTGAACGCGACCGGGAAGTACACCGACCGGCTCAACGAGTACGACACGTTCATCAACATCGAACGGGCGTTCGGCTCGCTGATGCGCCACCTCCGCGAGGCGCACGGCGCGCTCTCCTTCTTCGTCGGCGGTGACAACGTCGTGGCGGTCTGTCCCGACCTCCCCGAGTCGGCGTTCTCCTCGGCCGTCTCGCACGTCGAGTCCGACGTCGACATCGAGCTCCAGGTCGGCGTCGGTCGCGGCGCGTCCGCCCACGAGGCCGGCTTCGCCGCCAAACACGCCCTCGAGGACTGCCGGCACGCCGGGACGAGCGTCGAGCTGTTCGGCGCGCCCGCCGCGGGCGACTGATCGGTTCGCCGCGGTGGTGGTCGACGCTACCACCTCATCAGAGAATCAACTCTGATAATCGCGGTGCGAGATTTTTATACACCGGTCGGGAAGTCCCGGTTAGCATGTCAGAGGAGATAGTGTTCGTCTGTACGGCGGACGGCTGTGACGAGGGCCCGTGGGAGGGCTCGCACGACGCGATGGCACACTGCTCCGAGCATCCGGACCACGGGTACACCGGGATGCCGCGGTCGGAGATCGACCCGTCCCGCGAGGTCATCCCCGCGACCGCGACGCGGAAGCGCGACAACCGCAACCTCCAGCACAAGGGCCACCCGAAGGGTGCGCACGCGCAGGACGACTGACCGATCCCGACGGGTGCGCCGCGCCGCCGGCGTCCGCCCCAGACGCCGCCCCCGACTTCCCGTTTTCGTTAATCGGCGCACCGAGCGCGCACCCTGCTGAACCGACCGTCTCCTCCTCTCGATCCGACGCCGTTTATCAGCGGGCCGGACGTACGGGCCGGTATGGTCTCGGAGATCTTCGATCCCGACGCGTGGGAGTCCGTCACCGACGAGTTCGACGACATCACCTATCACCGCGCCGTTGACGTCCCCGCGGTCCGGATCGCCTTCGACCGCCCCGCGGTCCGCAACGCCTTCCGGCCCGGCACGGTCGACGAGCTGTACGCCGCGCTCGACCACGCGCGGAAGCAGGCCGACGTCGGCTGCGTCCTCCTCACCGGGAACGGCCCCTCCGAGAAAGACGGCGGCTGGGCGTTCTGTTCCGGCGGCGACCAGTCCGTCCGGGGCGGCTCCGGCTACGAGTACCGCGACGACGACGAGGCGGGCGACGACGACGACGACCTCGTCCGCGAGGCGCGGGCGGGGCGGCTCCACATCCTCGAGGTCCAGCGGTTAATCCGGTTCATGCCGAAGCCCGTCGTCGCGGTCGTCCCCGGCTGGGCGGTCGGCGGCGGCCACTCGCTCCACGTCGTCTGCGACATGACCCTCGCCAGCGAGGAGCACGGGAAGTTCCTCCAGACCGACCCCGACGTCGGCTCGTTCGACGGCGGCTTCGGCTCCGCCTACCTCGCGAAGCAGATCGGCCAGAAGAAGGCGCGCGAGGTGTTCTTCCGCGGGAAGACCTACTCCGCCGAGGAAGCGGCGGACATGGGGATGGTCAACGAGGTCGTCCCGCACGAGGAGTTAGAGGACGTGGCCCTAGAGTGGGCCGACGAGATGACCCGGAAGTCGCCGACGGCGATGCGGATGCTGAAGTACGCGTTCAACATGGCCGACGACGGGATGGTCGGCCAGCAGGTGTTCGCGGGCGAGGCGACGCGGCTCGCGTACATGACGGAAGAGGCCCAGGAGGGCCGCGACGCGTTCTTGGAGGGCCGCGAGCCGGCGTTCCGCGACTACCCCTGGCACTACTGAGCGGCGGGGGCACCTACAAGTGCGCCGGCGCAGTACCCAGCGTATGCTCGTGGAGGCGGTGATGACGACGGACCTCGTCACCTGCGACGCCGACGCCACGGTCCGCGACGCCACGGAGCGGATGCTCCGCAACCGGGTCAGCAGCGTCGTCGTCACCGACGACGGGACGCCCGCCGGGATACTCACCGAGAGCGACGTCCTCCGCGCCGGCTACGCCACCGACGACCCGCTGTCGACGATTCCGGTCCGGAAGGCGGCGAGCGCCCCGCTCGTCACGGTCCGCCCCAGTGCGACGCTCCGGACGGCGACGAAGCGGATGCGGTCGGAGGGGGTAAAGAAGCTCGTCGTCGTCGACGGGATGTCGCCGGAGGGGATCGTCACCACGCAGGACGTCGTCGACAACTACGCGGGGATCCGGAAGGAGGTCCGCGACCTCGCGACGGACGCCACGGGGTGGTCGGAGCGCTCCGACCGGCTCGACGAGTGAGGCCGACGGGCGGGCCGGAGCGGCCGCCGTCGGTCGCGGGTCGTCGTCACCCACGATCTCCTCCGGAGTCGCCTCTTTCGTGAGTCCCGGACGGTACACCCCGTGCGTCGGGGTTCCCTCCCCTGCGACGTGCGCGGCACGACTCCCGAACGGCCGCACGCCCTGCCGCGGGGCGAATCTCAGCGAACATGTTCGCAATCCGTCTTACCGGTGAGGGGTGTGTACGCCGACACATGGCTCAGACCAGCGAGATCTCGGGGTCGCCCCCGACCGAAGCGGATATGGACGCGGACCCGGACGAGGCGGCGGCTGCCGCAACCGAGGCGGAGACGACCGTCACCGTGCGGTGTACCGGCCACGTGCGCACGGAACTCGACGTCCACGAGTTCGAGTTCGCCTTCGAGGGCGACACGCTCCGCGCGTTCCTGGACGAACTATTCGCGGAGTACCCGCAGCTCCAGGACATGCTGATCGCGGAGTCGGAGGCGGACGCGACCCACAGCGGTTGGGCTCCGACGCCCGAGGAGCTGCCGGGCACGTGGTCGAAGAACCCGGTCGGCGAACAGACCATCGCGTACGCCCGGATCCTCGTGAACGGCCACTTCAACGAGAACGAAAACGGGTTCGACACGGAGCTGGAGGCGGGCGACCGCGTCGCCTTGGTCTACCCCTTCATGTTCTGCTGTTAGCGCCGCGGTCGCGAGCGCCGGGCGTCCTCGCCCTCGGCTTCGTCGACGCGCGAACTCGGTCCGGCGTCCCGCTCGCGGCGCGCTACGCGGCCGCTCCGGCGGCGTTCGACTCTGAGGCGGGCGCGACGCGATCCGTGCCGCGCCGCAATCGGAGGGTGACGACGCTCCCCTCCGGGTCGTTCTCGTCGAACCGGACCTCCCCGCCCGAGCGCGCGACGATCCAGCTGACGAGCCAGAGGCCGAGGCCGCTGGTGTGCTCCAGGTCGGTCTCGTACCCGCGTTTTAGCACCTCCACTTCGGCCTCGTCGATCCCCGGCCCGTTGTCGGCGATCCGCAGGTCGACGAAGTCGGTTCCGTCCCGGGAGACGACGGCGGACTCGATCTCGACGCGCGGCGTCGGCTTATCGTTGTGTTCGACCGCGTTCTCGACGACGTTCGCCACCGCGGAGTCGAGCAGCGGGTGCGCGGCGACCGTCAGCGTCGGCGGCAGCGAGACGTCGACCTCCGCCGACGGGTGGTCCTGGCGGACCTGCTCGCAGCACGTCTCGACGAGCGACGAGAGATCCCTCTCGTCGCGGTCGGACTCCCCGTCGATCAGGACGCGCTCGATGTCCCGCGCCTGCTCGCCGAGTTCGACGAGGTCCGTCGCCTGTCGCTTGATGGCGTCTGCCTTCTCGTCGGTGTCGACCGCGTCGCTCGTGAGCAGATTCGCGTTCCCCTGAATGATGTTGGCGTTGGTGCGGATGTCGTGGCGCAGGACGCGGTTGAGTATCGTCAGCTGCCGGGTCAGCTCCGTGGCCCGCGCCTCGGCCTGCCGCTGCCGGACGTCGTAAACGCCGACGATGAACCCGGTGAACGCGCCGCCGGACGCCCCGTCGATGACGACGAACAGCTGCTCGTCCATCGTCACGCCGTACTGCTGTTGGTACAGGATGAGGAGCGCGGCGCCGCCGGCGACGAGCGCCGCGCCGAGCCAGCTCCAGGCCCCGATCCGGAGCGCGTGTCGGCCGTCCGTGTCCCGGTTCCACAGCCAGACGCCGCCGAGCAACACGCCGCCGGTGAGGAGAAGGGGACCACCGATCCCCAACGCGAACGTCAGCAGGTCCTCTTCTTCCCCCACGGCGTGCCACACGTGTACCAGCGACAGCGCTCCGCCGAGCCCGATGATAATCGGGACTCCGAGCCGTTCTTTCACGAGCGCTGACGTGTCCATGAACCCCGTCTCGGGTTCGCGTAAAAAGTCTTACCGACGGTTTTCTCGGGGTCGATAATCGGGCGGGTGTAGCGCCTTTGGGTCGGGCGTTCGGGACGGACTGTCGGTCGGGCGGCGATCGGTATCGATCGCGGTCGTTCCCGGGCGTTCACACCGCTCGCTGCGCGCGACCTCCCTGATTCGAAACCCTTCCCAATCGAACACCTGCGGCTCGCGGAGTGCTCGCCCCAGGAGTGCGGGGGAAGGGATTCGAACCTCACTCACTCCGCTCGCTGCGCTCGCTCCGTTCGCTGTTTCGAACCCCTTCCAATCCGAGACGCGGCGCTCACGGTGTGTGAGCGCCGCGATATGCGGGGGAAGGGATTCGAACCCTCGAACCTCTACAGGAGCGGATCTTAAGTCCGCCGCTTTTGGCCAGGCTCAGCCACCCCCGCGCGAGTCGGGCTACCCGCGGCGGGGTGAAACCCCTTTCGGAAATCCGGACCCGCCCTCACCAGTCGACCGAGAGCGTCCCGTCGCCGTGCGGGTCCGGCGCGATCTCCTCGTCCGTCCGCCGGTCGACGACGTGGATCACGCCCGCCTCTTTCTTCGCGGGACACGCCTCGGCCGCGCGGACGTTCTCCGCGAGGTCCTCCTCGCCGATGTAGTACGCCTCCGGCTTCGCCATCCCGCTCATCACGTCCATCACCCAGTTGTCAGCGACCTCGGCGCACTTCCCCGCCCCGAAGCACTTGTTCGCCTCGAAGACGATCTTGTACGGCTTCTCGTCGATCGGGGGCCCCTCGCCGCCGATGTCGCTGGCGCGGAGCACCTCGTCGCCGCCGTCGGTCTCGGCCTCGTCGCTCATGTCGACCCCTCGGCGGTCGCGGGACTTTCGTCTGTCGGTCGTTCTCGCTCGCAAGGAGCGGGCCGGTTACCCGTCCGTGTGCTCCGCGAGCAGCCGCTCGGCGTGGTCGAGCGAGTCGGCTATTTCCCACCGCACCTTCGCCGCGTCGCCGTACGCGAGCGCCTCCTTCAGCTCGTCGCGGAGGACGCCCGCCCCGAAGCCGACCGTGCCGCCGTCGGCGTCGCCGAGCTCGTACAGCGCGTAGCGGTCGGGCGCGCTCCCGACCGTCGACCGGTCGAGGTCGCGCCAGGGTTTCGCGAGGCTCATCGGAGCGGTCCCGTCGGCGTCGGGCTCACCGGTGCGCGTCGAGGCCGTCTTCGGGGCCCGCGACGATCTCGTAGCTCCCCTCGGTCCAGCCGTCCTCGACGAAGACGAACACGCGCCCGCCGGCGATCTCGGGGTCGGCCACGACCTCGTTGCGCTTGCCGTCGCGGCCGACGATCACGCCGGGGAACACCTCGTCGCGGTCGCCGTCCTCGACGATGACGCGACCGACGCCGGACTCCTCGAGGATCTCGTCGTCGGTCTTGTAGTCGTTCACGTACGTCATCACGCCCTCCGTCTCGGTGGGGTCGGTGACGAGGACGTGGGTCTCCTTGCCGGGGCCGGCGGTCACCGATCCCTCGGCCGACTCGGGGACGCCCCGGTAGAGGGTCGTCCGGCCGTCGAGGTACTCGACGACGACGCCCTCCTCCCGGAGGTCGACGCCGATCGAGGTCGGCGGCACGTCGCTGCGCGATGGCGCTGACATACGCGGGGCTCGGGGTGCCGGCCTCAAAAGGGACGCGCTCGGGGCTCGCGCGGAGCGGTTCGGACCGTCGGCGGCCGACCGCCGCGCTCCCGGGGCGGATTCAGCCGCGAGAATCGGCGTACCACATTTAAGTTCCTGCCGCGGGGAGTGCGTGTCATGCAACGGACGCGACGGTCCCTGCTGGGCGTCGGCGCGGCCCTCGTCGGGACCGCCGGGTGTCTCGGCGTCCAGGGCGTCGAGTACCCCGACGCCGCCGCGGACGCCGACGCGCCGGGCGACGGGGACGACCCCGCCGGAGACGACCCTCCCGACGAGACGCCGGACACCGACGCCGACCCGCCGGTGACGAACGCCGCGCTGGCGGCCGCGACCCGCGAAGTCGTCGACGACGCGGTGTGGTTCGCGACCGAGTACCCGGACGCGGTGGCGACCTACCGCGACGCGATCGCCGAGGCGGTCGCGACGGTCCGCTCGGTCCGCGAGACCGTCGACGACGAGGCGGCGGTCACGGCCGCACAGGTCGACGCGGTCGCGGCCGCGATCCGCGCGGCGGTCGACCGCGCGAGCGAGGCCCTGGAACCCCACTTCTCGCCCGGCCCGCGGATCCGCAGCCGCGTCGAGCGCCACGTCGAGACGCTGCGGACGTTCGCGCCCCGCGGTGACGTCGACCGCGCCCTCGAGGAGCTCGACCGGATCCGCACCAAACTCGCGAGCATCGGGACCGCGCTCTACGTCGAGGCGGAGTTCTCCCGTAATCCGATCCACAACCGACTGTTCCGGCGGCTGCTCGCGCCCCTGCCGACCGACGACCGCGAGCGCGGCCGCGTCACGAACGGCACGCTCGTCGAACTCGCCGTCGCGAGCCGGAACTTTGCGACGTTCGCGCACCGACCGTACGATCGCGACACGATCGACCGCGACCGGATCCCGCGTATCTACGGGGACGCCTTCTCTCCCGAGCGCCGGCGCGAACTGCGCGCTCGCCTCGGCCCGATCCCGCAGCCGGCGGACCGCGTCGAGGAGGTGTTCGTCGCGTTCGCGGAGCGCCCACCCGCGGGGAACCGGCCCAGCGAGACGTTCCGCGGCTGGGCCCGCGAACTCGACGGCGTTCCGGCGTACGTCCAGCGCTACCCGGACGCCGAGACCGCCGAGGCGCGGCTCTCGACGGCGCTCGACGGCGGCTCGACCGACGGCCGCGCGTCGATCGACCCCGAGGCGACGCTCGCCGGCTCCGACTTCAGCGGGAACGCTTCCGACGACGGGAACGCGTCCACCGACGGGAACGCGTCCACCGACGGGAACGCTTCCGACGCGGACGTCGAGACCCACCCCGGCCCGACTCCCTGGCACCGCTTCTACCACCGCGAGGCCGAGGGCGAGCGGTACGGCTTCGACGAGCACGCCGGCGTCCAGTACGGCTACGTCGTTCGGGCCGGCGAGTTCCTGCTGGCGGCCGGCTTCTCCGGCGACGCGTGGGAGGAGCGGGCCGGCTGGCACGGCCGACTACGGCACGGGTGGGTGACCGGCGCGTGAACGCGAACCAGGTCGGACTCGTGGCGGCGGCGTTCGCGCTCGTCGGCGTCGGCGCGGGCATCGTCGGCGCGGCCGCGACGGGGTGGGCCGAGGCGGCGCTGGCGACCGCCGCGACCGGCGAGACGGCGCGGTTCGGCCCGGTGTTCGTCGCGCAGTCCTACCTCGCCGCGACCGCGACCGTCCTCGTCGGCGCCGTCCCGCTCGCCGGCGTTCTGGGCGTGCTCGTCGGCTCGCGGGCCCGCGGCGTCGTCTCCGCGGCGACGACCTGCGGCCTCGGGACCGGCCTCGGCGCGCTGGCGTACGGGCTGGTCGCGGTCACGGTGATCGTCGTCTCGCAGGGCGACGCCGCCGCGCAGGCGCACGGCCTCGTCGACGCGCTCGTGCCGACGCTCGCGACGGCGTTCGTGTCCGGCGCCGTCGGCGCGTCGACCGGCGTCCTCGGGACGGTGATGCGATGACCGTTGACCGAGACGGTGGCGAGCGAGGCGGTGGCGAGCGAGACAGTGGCGACCGTCCGGCCCGGCGAGCGACGCGTCGCGGCGTCATCGCGGTCGGTGCCGCCGGGCTGCTCGCCGGCTGTCTCGTGACTTCCGAAGAGGGAGATCCGACTACTCGGCAGACGGACGACGGAACGAGCGGCAACGGGACGGACGACGGCGGGGACGGGTCGCGAGGAGACGGCGATGGGTCGGGCGACGACGGCGAAACGACCCCGGACGAGGTCGGGCCGGACGGCTCGGGGCTCGTCGTCACCGACGCCTCGGTGCTGCGCGTGAGCGAGAGCGGCGGGCAGACGACGGTCGCCGCCCGCCTGACGGTCGAGAACGCCGGTCGGTTCGAGTACGGGACGGTGGAGTTCCGCGTCGACGCGTACGCGACGCCGGCGGGGTCGGACGAGCGCGAGGCGGTCGGCTACGATCACGTCTCGCGCCGGTTCCCGCGCAACGATCGCTTCGACGGCTCGCGGTCCCGACGGTTCACCGTCGAGATCACGTTCCCGAGCCGACGGACGAACGTCAGGGCCGATCCGGCCCGGTACGCCGTCGACGCGGCGGTCAGGCGCGCCGAACCGGTTTGAGACGCCGGCGGCGGGGGTCTCCGCAGTGGTTCCGAGGTTGGGACGGCCGGCCGCGGGTCGCCCCCCGAGAGACTCGCCGTTATCGCTACCTCTTTGTCCGCGCTCGCGAGCCGTGACCGCATGGAGGGACGGGCCGCGGCGCTCGGAGCCGGAACCGTGTTGAACGCGCTCGCGACCGGCACGGGCGCCGCCTTCGGCATCGACGTCGAGACGCGCGCGACGGTCGAACTCGACCCCGCGGCCGACGGCGTCGACGGCGAGATAGCCGAGGACGCGGCCGCGGACGCCGGCCTGATCGAGCGCTGCGTCGCGCTCGCGACCGGGCGCTGGGGCGACGGCGAGGGCGGCCGCGTCCGGACCGACAGCGACGTGCCGCTCGCCGCGGGGTTGAAGAGCTCCAGCGCGGCCGCCAACGCGACCGTCCTCGCGACCTGCGACGCGCTCGGGCTCGGCGTGGGCGACGACCCGGACGACCCCGCGGTCGACGTCACCCGCCTGGAGGCCTGTCGGCTTGGCGTGCGCGCCGCCCGCGAGGCCGGCGTCACGGTCACCGGGGCCTTCGACGACGCGACCGCGTCGATGCTCGGCGGCGTCACCGTCACCGACAACGGCGCCGACGAACTCCGCACCCGCGAGACGGTCGACTGGGACGTCCTCGTCTGGACGCCGCCCGAGCGCGCCTACAGCGCGGACGCGGACGTGGCCCGCTGCGAGGCCGTCGCGCCGATGGCGGACCTCGTCGCCGACCTCGCGCTCGACGGCCGGTACGGCGAGGCGATGACGGTGAACGGGCTGGCGTTCTCGGCCGCGCTCGGGTTCGACGCCGACCCCGCGGTCGAGGCGATGCCGCACGCGACCGCGGTGTCGCTGTCGGGGACCGGCCCGAGCGTCGTCGCCGTCGCGGCCCCCGGAGACCCCGAGACCGACCTCGACGCGGTCGCGGACGCGTGGGTCGACCGCCCCGGCACGCTGCGGCGAACGACGACGAGAGACGACGGCGCGACCGTCGAGTGAGCGCCCGCGACACACTACCCACCAACCACCAATGAGCGACACACCCAACGCGGACGACCGGAGCCTCGACGAACTGCGACACGAGATAGAGGACATCGACCGCGAGATAGTCGAACTGATCGCCCGCCGGACGTACGTCGCCGACACCGTCGCGGCCGTGAAAGCGGAGCGCGACCTCCCGACTACCGACGAGGGGCAGGAGGAGCGCGTGATGGAGCGCGCCGGCGAGAACGCCGAGCGCTTCGACGTGGACGCGAACCTCGTGAAGGCGATCTTCCGGCTGCTGATCGAGCTGAACAAGGTCGAGCAGCGGGAGAGTCGGTAGCGATCGATCAGCCGGAGACCGTCTCCCGGGCGCCTCGCCGGCCTACGCCGTCCCGTCTCGAATCAGCATCACCTTCACCCGGCGGACGGCGTCGAAGTCGCGGAGCCGGTACGTGAGCTGTCGGACGCGCTCGGCGTCCCCGCGACAGAACAGCGACTCGAGACACCACTCGCCCTGGTGCGTGTGGCTCGTGTTGAGGATGACGTCCTGATACTCGTGTTGCGCGCCGTGGAGCTCCCGGATGACCTCGTGGTGGCGGTAGTCGAAGCCGACGAGCGCGACCACCTCGCCGGTCGTGTCTTCGAGCCGCGAGTGCGCCTCGACGAACTCGCGCATCGCCTCGCGGACCGCCCGCGACCGGTTCTCGATCCCTTCCTCTCGCCACGTCCGATCGAACTCGTCGACCAGCTCGTCGGGGACGCTGAAGCTCGTTCGCATCGCCTCGCCATGGACCCCGCGAGTACAAGAGGCCCGTCATGCCGATCGCCGGTTCGGGACGACCGATCGCGACACCCCCCTCCGCCCGGACCGTCGGCCGATCGCTTTTCTTCCGCCCCGTCGAACCCCGGGTATGACACGCGTCGCCGAACTCCTCGCGTACCCCCTGAAGTCCTGTGACGGCGTCGCCGTCGACCGCGCCGCGATCGGCCCCGAGGGCGCGCTCCGCGGCGACCGCTCGTACGCGCTCGTCGAGGGCGGCGTCGACCCCGAGACGGCCTCCGTCGGCGGTGGCGGCGGCTACGTCAACGGGAAGAGCGAACGGGCGGTCCACGGGCTCCGCGCCGAGTACGACCTCGCCGGGCCGACCGACGCCACGCCGACGGCCGTGACGCTCGCGCGCCCGGCGACCGAGCGCGCCCCGGCCGCCGAGCGCACCTTCGCGCTCCCGGAGGAGAGCGACGCCCTGGCCGACTGGGTCGGCGAGTACCTCGGGTACGCCGTCGACCTCGTGCGCGACGACGCGGGCGGCTTCCCCGACGACCGCGCCGCCCACGGGCCGACGGTGGTCTCGCGGGCGACGCTGGAGACCGTCGCGTCGTGGTTCGACGACGTGGCGGACGCGACGGAGATGCGGCGACGGCTGCGCCCGAACGTCGTCCTCGACGACTGTCCCGCGTTCTTCGAGGACCGCCTGTTCGCCGACCGCGGCGAGGGGGTCCGCGTCGCGGTCGGCGGCACGGAGCTGATCGGCGTCAACCCGTGTCAGCGCTGCGTCGTCCCCTCCCGGGACCCGGACACCGGCGCGGCGATCGACGGGTTCCGCGAGCGGTTCGTCCGGATGCGCCGCGAGACGCTGCCCGACTGGACCGAGAGCGACCGCTTCGACCACGACTTCCGGCTGATGGTCAACACCGTCGTCGAGGAGCGCTCGTGGGGGGACGTCCTCGCCGTCGGCGACGAGGTCACCGTCGAGGGGGTCGTGGCCGTCGACGAGAACGGGACGCCCGTCGCCGGCGCGGACGCGGCGGAGTGACTGTCCGAGGGCGACGAGCGAACGGCGAGAAGGCGAACGGGGGAGCGCGCGGAAACGACGAGAGCGAGAGCGGAGACGGCGGCCCCGACGAGCGCGTCAGCGCCCGCCGTCGGTCATCGCGACCGGGTCGTCCGCGTCGGCGTCGGCCGGCTCCGCGGCGGACTCGCCGCGCGACGCGGGGTCGACCGCCGTGTCCGTGACGCCGAACTGCGTCCAGAAGGTCGCGACGACGACCGCGTACGCGACCAAGTCGTAGTGAACCGCGCCCTCGAGGCCGGTGAACGCGGTGAGCGTGCTGTACCCGAAGAGGGCGGCGACGCCCCCGACGAACGCGACCTCGTTGGTGAACTCGCCGTCGCGCACCGCCGCGGCCGCGTTGCGGATCGTCGGGCCGCAGGCGACGAGGAACGCGAGCCCGGAGAGCGCGCCGAGGTTGATGAAGAAGTGCGTCGTCATCTGCGAGTCGAGGATCGACTGGAGGTACTGGACCGTCACCGGGTCGTAGAACAGCCACTCGACGCGGGTCGGGTACAGCACCGCGATGTACGGCGTCGCGACCATCAGGCCGAACAGGGTCGCGACCGCGACGCGCGCCGACGCGAACTGCGAGGCGCGCCGCGACTCGAACGCGTCGTCGCCGGACGCGACGACTAGCCCGCACTCCGTCAGCACCTCGCGGAGCGCGTCCCGCGAGAGCGACGGGTCGTGGTGGACGCCGACCGTCCCGTTGCGCCGCGTCGCCGAGGCGGCGCTGACGCCGTCGACGTCGCGCAGGACCGCCTCCAGTAGCCCCTCGCGTCGGTCGGTGTCGATCCCGTCGACGGAGAACGTGTCGTGGGCGTGGTTCTCCGGGACGCGGGCGACTCGCGGGCCCGAACCGTCGGCGTCGTCCGGCGGCGTCTCGCCCGCGGGCGAGCCGGCCGCTCCCGCCCCGCCGGGCGCGTCGAGTCCCCGTTCGCGGACCGCGGCGTCGAGCGCCGACTCGCCGCCGGGGTGGTTGCTGTCTCGCATGAGAGAAACCTACGGGTACACGACTATGAAACTTCCCCCGAGCGGAAGCGCCGCCTCCGGCCCCGAACCGCGCGTTCGGCGCTCAGGCGTTGACCGATTCGAGGTACGTGCTCACGACCATCTGCCCCTTGCGGGTGAGCGTGGTCCCGCTGTCCCCGTCGGCGACGAGGCGCTCCTCTCGGAGGGTGTCGAGGATCATCGACGTCTGCGTGACGTCGCCGGTGACGACGTCGGCGATGTTCGCCTCGCCGCCGGCCGAGTAGATGGAGACGAGGATCTCCAGCTGCTCTTCGGTCGGGTCGAACGACTCCAGCTCCTCCATCGCCTCGTCGTACTCGATCTTGATGTACCGGCCGAGGATGTTGAGCGCGCGCTCGTTCGGGACGGTCGTGATCGACGTGACCGTCCGGTCGTCGACGACGTGCTCGAAGACGAGCGCCGGGCGCTTCTTCCCGCCGACGGTGCGGTCGGTGCGCTCGTAGTCGATCACCGCGGAGAGGTCGACGGTGAACGGCTCCGGACAGTTACCGAATCGGATCTCGCCCGGCGACACGGACACCGAGGCGCGGTGGTCGGTCGCGTCCGTGACGCGCCCGCCGACCTTCGCCGGGTGCCGCACCGTGACGGTGACGTTCCGCAGCAGGGTCTTGAACAGGAGCCTGACGAACTTGTCCATGTCGTCGGGTTCGCCCTCGACGAGCGCCGACCGCCGCGCCCCGTCGCGTTCGTACGCGATCGTGACGCTGTCGTTGAAGAACGAGCGCAGCTCGCCCGGGACGCTCCCGACGACGACGTCGAACACCCGCGAGAGCGGGACCGTCTCTTTCCCGTCGTCCGTCGCGAGGACGAGCCGTCGCTGGCTCAACAGGACGCGGCCGGTCGCCGGCTCGTCGGACTCCAGGTTCGCCGCGTGGACGCGGCCGACGAAGTCGGCGACGACGGACTCTTCCATCGATCCGTGCTGAGCGCCGTACGGTATTTATTGTTACTCACGGCGTATCAGTCGTGATAACGGGTTGTCACCCGAACCGACGCGACCGAGGCCGTTCGACGAGTGCGGCCGAACGGCGCCGTCAGACGGCCGATTTCGACGTCGAATCGAGACGAACGTGTTCGGTCGCGGCGCGCGCTCTCGGGGGTCGTCGGCCGGGGAACAGCAAAGCCTAATGACGTGGGCTCCAAACCATCTGGTGATGCCCACAGTAGAATACCTCAACTACGAAGTGCTCGACGACCACGGCTGGTCGATGGACGACGACGACCTCTTCGAGGAGGCCGCTGACGCCGGCCTCGACGCCGAAGACTACGGCACCCTCGAAGTGAACCAGGGCGAGTACATCCTCGAATCGGCCGAGGCCCAGGGCTACGACTGGCCCTTCTCGTGCCGCGCCGGCGCGTGCGCGAACTGCGCCTCCATCGTCAAGGAGGGCGACATCGAGATGGACATGCAGCAGATCCTCTCCGACGAGGAGGTCGAAGAGAAGAACGTCCGTCTCACCTGTATCGGGAGCCCGGCCACCGACGAGGTCAAGATCGTCTACAACGCGAAACACCTCGACTACCTGCAGAACCGCGTCATCTGATCGGGTCTCTCCTTCGGTAACCGCCGTTTTCACACGGGATCGCGGCGCGCGCGGTCCTCGACTTCTCTCGGCACCGAGAGCGACGGGTCCGTCGCTTCAGCCGCTTCGAGCGCCGACCGCGCCGCCGTCTCGACCGAATACGTTCGGCTGAATTTCGCGGCCGTGGGAACGCCCGAAACCCCGTTCGGGGGACCGTCCGTACGGGGGGTATGGTCGAGAAGACGGACCGACGCGAGAACGCGAACGGGCCGCGGTCGGCCGACGGTCGCCGCTTCGAGGTGTTCGTCCGCGAGGCGGAGTCGGACCCGCTCCGGCACGTCGGCACGGTCGCCGCGCCGACGCCGGACGCCGCCCACGAGGAGGCGAGCAAGCTCTTCGCCTGGTACGCCCGCGACGTGTGGGTGTGCCCGGCCGCGGAGGTGTCCCGGTTCTCCGCGGAGTCGCTCGCGGACGACGACGCCGAGGGCGACGCGAATGCCGAGGACGACGCGAATGCCGAGGACGAGGACGGCGACGAGCCGCGCGTCTACGACGAGACGGAGGGCACCCCGACCGCCTCCTGCGGCGGCGCGCCCCCGGCCGACGCGGTCGACGCCGACGACGCGGGGGGGCAGCGATGATCTCCGTCAGCAAGCTGCTCTGCGGGCTCGACGCCGAGAGCGACGGGCTCCGCTACGACGCGGCCGACGGCTCGAAGAAGTCGCAGATCACCGAGGAGAAACAGCAGCGCCCGGTCGTGGTCTGGAACACCACGAAGCGGTGTAACCTCTACTGCGAGCACTGCTACGCCGGCGCGGACGAGGCGGGCGCCCCCAACGAGCTCTCCACCGCCGAAGGGAAGGCGCTCATCGACGACCTGGCCGAGTTCGGCGTGCCCGTGCTCCTCTTTTCCGGCGGCGAGCCCCTCGTCCGCGAGGACCTCACGGAGCTCGTCGCGTACGCCGCCGACAGCGGGATCCGGCCGGTGCTCTCGACGAACGGGACCCTCCTCACCCGGGAGCGGGCCCGCGAGCTGAAGGAGGCGGGACTCAAGTACGCCGGCGTCTCCGTCGACGGGCTCCCCGAGCGCAACGACCGCATCCGGGGCGAGGAGGGGGCGTTCGACGCCGCCGTCCGCGGGATCGAGGCCTGCCTCGACGTGGGGCTCAAGACGGGGCTGCGGTACACGATCACCGAGCACAACGTCGACGACCTCGCCGGCGTCGTCGACTTGCTCGCCGACGTCGGCGTCGACCGCTTCTGCTTCTACCACCTCGACTACGGCGGCCGCGGCGCGGACATCTCGGACGTGGACCTCTCCCCGGAGGCGACCCGGCAGGCCGTCACCGACCTCTGTGACCTCACCCGCGAGTACCACGACCGCGGCGAGGAGATCGAGACGCTCCTCGTGGGCAACTACGCCGACGCGGGTCACCTCGTCGAGTACGCCGACCGCGAGATGGGCGAAGGCCGCGCGCGGCTCATCTACCGGTACCTCGAGCGCAACGGCGGCGACCCGACCGGCGAGCGCGTCGCCGACGTCGACCCCGTCGGCAACGTCCACCTCACCCAGTTCTGGCAGGGGTACTCGCCCGGGAACGTCCGCGACCGCTCGTTCGGCGCGATCTGGTCCGACGAGTCGAACCCGCTCCTCGCCGGGCTCCGCGAGCGGGAGGAACGCCTCTCCGGGCGGTGCGCCGACTGCGCGTACCAGTCGATCTGCCGGGGCGGCTCGCGGCTCCGCGCGCTCTCGGCGCACGGCGACCCGTTCGCCCCCGACCCGAAGTGCTACCTCACCGAGTCGGAGCGCGCCGGCGAGGAGGCGCTCGCGCGGATCGACGCCGCCGACCGCTCCGCCCCCGCCGACGACTGAGCCGCCCCGCCGAGGTCGCTCACTCCCGTTCGCTTCCCGAGCCGTCTCCCGTCCCGTACTTCGCCGAGAAGCGCTCCGCGGGCAGCTCACCGCGGGCGACGCCGATGGCGTCGCGCACGAGCTCGGCGGCGGCGTCGTCGCGGATCGGTTCGACGACCGGGGAATCGTCGTCGCTCATGGCCGAGCGATGGAGTCGCCGCTCCCTCGGCCTCTCGCTTCACGTGTGGACGGCTTCAAGAGGGATCCGGGCGCTCCGCGCCGTCGAAGACGTCGGTGACCAGCTTCGCCTGCGCCGTGCGGAGCCGCTGTGAGAGCGCCGACTTGCTGATGCCGAGCTCGTCGGCCAGCTCGCTCAGGCGCACGTCGCGGTCGTCGTCGAAGTAGCCGCGGACCACCGCGAGCTCGAGCCCGCGCCGCTGTTTCGGCGTCAGCGCGGAGAGGTCGAAGGTGACCTGCTCCGTCGCGTCCGGCCCTTCCACGACCGCGAGCCGGACGAGCCGCACCCGGTCGACGACCGTCCGGAGCTCCTCGACCAGCCGGCGGACGGCGTCGCGGTCGTCGACGTACGCGGTCACGAGTATCGTCCCGTCCTCGACGCGCCGGAAGTGCGGCGCGTAGCCGAGCCGCGCGAACACGTGGCAGAGGCAGTCCTCGTCGACCTCGCCGGTCCCGCGGCGCACGTCACCCTCCGGGGTCGTCACGTCGGCGACGCACTCGTCGCCGACGGCGTTGACGGTGACCTCGGCGGCCGACTCCGCCTCGGAGACGATCGGACAACCGCTGTCGCCGGTCGGGTCGACGTCGAGGTCGACCCGCAGGCGACGCCCCCCGTCGGCACCGGCGACGTCGGACATGACAGTCGGTACGGGTGGCGCGGTTTTTACTCTTCGGCGGATTCCCGGGATCCGGCGCGACGTCGCGTGGGCCTGAAAAATCGGTCGGGGTCGCTTCCGCGGCGGCGACGCGCTCTCGCGTCGGCTCAGTCCTCGGACTCGGGGGCGGCCTCCTCGGCGGCCGGCTCGCTCGTCCCGCTCGACTCGGCCTCCTCGCCCTCCTCGGAGCGGGCGGCGACGAGCGCCCCGCTGGCGACGCTGTACATCGGCTCGTCGGCCGAGCGCACGCCGCTGATCGAGAACGGGATGTTCGCGTCCGCGAGGTGGTCGGCGAACAGGTCCTCGAAGCCGTTCGGGCTGGAGGTACCGCCGGTGACGACGACGGGCACGTCGAGCCCCTCCTCGACGTCCTCCTCGTCGACCTCGCGGGTGATGTTCTCGATGACGTAGTCGAGCAGGTTCTCGTAGTAGATGGCGAGCGCGCCCTCGACGCCGCCCACGTCGGTGCGGAAGTCGAGCTCGAAGTCGTCCTCCTTGATGCTCGTCACCTTGTCGACCGGGGTCCCGGTCGCCTGCGAGGTCTGCTCGTCGATCCAGTCGCCCCCGCGGGCGATGGAGAACTTCATGACGGGCACCGCGTAGTAGGCGAGACAGACGTTCGTCATCCCCGCGCCGAAGCTGATCCCGAGCCCGGTGAAGTTGTTGTCGGCGAGCTCGGAGTAGATGACCGCCATCCCCTCGTTGATCGGCTCGGGGTCGTACCCCATGTCGCCGAGCATCGACTCGAGGGTCTTCTCGTGGTACAGCGTCGTCAGCCCGGAGTCGATCGGGTCCGCGGGGCTGGAGTAGAACAGCCGCTCGTTGGGCTTCGAGGGCTCGCCGACCACCTGCTCGGTGATCAGCTTGATCATCGGGATGGCCGACGCCTCCTCGCTTGAGAGGATGCCGTGTTGCATCGGCCGGCGGGTCTCCTTGTTGAAGATGTTCGCGAAGTTCAGCGCGTCGTCGCCGACGACGTACACCTTGTCGTCCTTGCGGATGTGGAGGACCTCGCTGCGCGAGAGCATCTGCTCGGCCATGTCGCTGTACTCGATCTCGACGAACGAGTTCCGCTGCTGTACGAACACCGTCTCCGCGCCCTCCTGTCGCCCGGAGAGGATGTTCATCGTACCGACGTCTAGGCCCTTAGCCATACCCGAGTATTTCATTTCGCACCTGATAAACGTTCGTGGGGATCCGTCCCGCGCTCCCGCGCCCCGGGCGAACACCTTCGGGAGTCGCGGCGATCGGCGGCCGATCCGCCGACGGGACGACCGCTGCGCGCCCCCGACCGCAGCGTCTCCCGCCCGATCCCGCACCGTTTATTCCTCGGGGGCGGGAGTACGCGGACGACGTGCGAGACACGCTCCGCGGTATCGTCGAACTCGCCCGCCTCGGCAACTGCGTCGCGGCCGGGGTGCTCACCGCCACCGGCGCGTTCGTCGCGGGCGCGGCCGGCGCGGTCCTCCCGACCGCGCTCGCCGCCGTGACGACCGCCTTCGCGGTCGCCGCCGGCAACGGCATAAACGACTACTTCGACCGCGAGATCGACGCGGTCAACCGCCCGGACCGACCCATCCCCCGCGGCGCGGTCTCGCCGCGGGGCGCGCTCGCGACCGCGACCGCCTGGTTCGCCGTCGCGGTCGCGGCCGCGGTCACCCTCCCGCCGCTGGCGATCGGCATCGCCGCCGTGAACCTCGTCGCCCTCGTGACGTACACGAGCCTGTTCAAGGGGACGCCCGGGCTCGGCAACGCCCTCGTCGCGTACCTCGTCGGCTCGACGTTCCTGTTCGGCGGGGCCGCCGTCGGGAACCCCCGCGCCGTCCTCGTCCTCGCCGCGCTCGCGGGCCTCTCGACGTTCACGCGCGAGGTGATCAAAGACGTCGAGGACGTGGCCGGCGACCGCGAGGAGGGGCTCTCTACGCTGCCCATCGCGTTCGGGGAGCGCCGCGCGCTGTGGATCGGCGCGGCCGCGCTCGTCGTCGCGGTCGCCGTCAGCCCGCTGCCGTACCTCTCCGGGACGCTCGGCGCGGCCTACCTCGCGGTCGTCGCGGTCGCCGACGCGGTCATGCTGTACGCGACCTACGAGAGCTTCGCCGACCCCGCCGCCGCGCAGCGCCGATTCAAGTACGGCACGTTCCTCGCGGCGGCGGCGTTCGTCGCGGGCCGGGCCGTCGTGGTCGCGTGAGACGGCTCGCGGCGGTCGCGCGGGTCGACAGAGCAGTCACTCGCGGACGCGACTCGACGAAAAAACGGAGTCGACAGCGGTTCGAACCGACGCTCGACGGCGGACGGTCAGGTGACGGTCACGCGACGTTGAAGCCCTTGTCGCGGAGGAAGTCCTCCACGCGACCCGAGTGGTTCCCCTGGAGCTCGATGGCGCCGTCCTCGACGGTGCCGCCGCAGGCGAACTTCGACTTGAGATCCGACGAGAGGGAGCTCAGATCCACGTCCTTCGGGTCGAATCCTTCGATGACCGTTACCTCCTTACCGTACCTGCGCTCGTCGATGCGGATGCTGATCTGCTGGGACTCTTTCGCGACGTCCTCGCAGACGCAGAGTTCCTGGGGCAGTCCGCACGTCGAGCAGACTTCCGACATTACAACCTGAGTCTACAGGATGCCCATATTAAATAGTGTCGGGAAGCCCCCCGTCAGCGGACGAACCGCCCGACGAGCGGCAGTCGTTCCACCGCGAGCCGGCGCACCGCGCGGCGCGCCTCGTCGGCCTCGTCGCGGGTCACCGACCCGGCGTACGCGGCGCGCTCGTACGCCGCCGCGACGGTCTCGACGCGCTCGTCCGCGCCGAGCGTCCGGATCGCGTTGACGTAGCTCCGCGGCGTCTCCCCCGGCCGCCGCTCGCGGTAGCGCCAGGCGAGCAGCCGTTCGAGGTCGGCGAACGCACGCTTCGCGTCCGTCGCCGGATCGCGGCGCAGCCGGGGCAAGACCGGCCCGATCCGGCGCCCCACGCGGTCGCCGACCCCGGCTCGCCGCCCGCCGGCGACGCCGAGCGCCGCGACGAGCAGCCAGTAGAGCGCGGTCTCCCAGTCCGGGAGCGGGATCGACCCGCCGCCCTCGGTCCCGGCGCTCGGCCTGTCACCCGGCGAGACGCTGTCCACCGTTCCCCCTTCCAGCCGCGAGATCTCCCCTGCGGTGGGGCCCTGCGAGTCGCCGGTCGCGTTCACGTCGCCCGCGACGGGCTCAGTCGCGCCGTTCTCGCTGGCGTTCGGCCCCGACCCGCCGTCGGCCGCGTTCGGCCCGCCCGCGCTGGGCTCGGTCTCCAGCGTCTGGTTTGGCGTCGAGGCGTCGGTGTCGACGTCCTCCGCGCCGTCGGCGCGCGCCTCCGCGAGCCGGGTGTCCCGCGCCTCGTCCCGCGGCTCGGACGGCGTCGGGTCGAACGCGACCCAGCCGTGGTCCGGCACGTAGATCGACACCCAGGTGTGGGCGTTCTGGCCCCGCACGACGTACTCGTCCTCGCCGACCTGCTGGCCGGTGGTGTACCCGCTCTCGAACCGGGTCGGGATCCCCTGCGACCGCAGCATCGCCGCCATCGTCGTCGCGAAGTAGACGCAGTAGCCGGCGTCCATCTCGAAGAGGAACGCGTCGGCGACGTCGCCCTCGGGCCGCTCGACCGTCAGCGAGTACGCGTACTCGGAGCGCAGGTACGCCTCGACCGCGGCCGCCTGCTCGTACGGCGACTCCGCGCCCGCGGCCGCGACGATCTCCTCGGTCCGGTCGCCCACCCGCTCCGGCGTGCTCTCGGGGAGCTGCGTGTACCGCTCCTCGATGGCCTCGGGGTAGTCGGTGCTGGCGTTGCGGAGCGCCGCGGGGTCGGCGTCGAGCACGCGGCTCTCGACGGTCACCTCGTCGCCCAGATCGAGCGGCTCCGCGAGCCGCAGGCTGCCCCGCTCGTCGACCTCAACCGTCCCGCCGCCGGACGCGGCGACCGGCTTCCACGGCGCGGGTAACGCGCCGGACTCGGCCTCGGCGGTGATCGTCGTCGTGACGCGCTCGCTCTCGCCCGGCGGACCGGCGAGCGTGTCGTTGACCGCGGACCGCTCGCCGGTCCGCACCCAGCCGTCGCCGGTGTAGGTGTCGTACGCGCCGGTGTGCCAGTTCCGTTCGACCGGGCTCTCGATCGTGTATCGGACCTCGGGCGAGAGCCGCGTCGACCCGACCACCTCCAGCTCGTCGCCGCCGCTCAGGCTCGACTCCAGGGTCGAGGTCCCCCGGTCGAGCCCCAGCGGCGCCGCCGCGCCCCCGGGGACCACGGTGACGGTCGCGCTCGCCACGACCATCGCCGCGACGATCAGCGCGAACGTCCCCGCGTGGCCCCGCAGCCGGCTCGGGGTCGAGAGCGTCGAGAGGCCGACGGCGAGCGCGAGGCCGACGACGCCGGCGACCGCCGCCCCCGTGCCCGCGTCGCCGGTGAGCACGAGGAAGCCGAGCGTCCCGCCCGCGACCGCCGCGGCCGCGACGTGTCGCCCCCGCCCCGCGAAGTAGCCGACGAGGAACGTCGGCACCGGCGCGACCGCGAGCACCCAGACGTCCGCGAGCGCCAGCCGCAGCACGGAGAGCCCGGTCGACAGCGCGAGCACGTCGAGGGCGACGCTCCGGATCGTGAACAGCGCGCGCTGGCTCTCCGGGACCGCGAAGAGGTACGCGAGCAGCCCCGCGACGAAGATCCCGCCGGAGAAGACCAGGGCGGCCCGCTCGCCGATGACGCGCGCCAGCGCCAGCCCGCCGAGCCCGGCGACCGCGACGACCGCCGCGGTCCGGACCGTCCCGCCGACGACGTTCGTCACCTCGAAGAACACGGCGAGGTACGCCGCGGCGACGACCGCGACGCCGACCGCCGCCGGGTCGGCGAGCCGCCGGTCGTCCCCGGCCGGATCGGAACGAGCGCGGGGTTCTCGGGCGGGCGCGTCGCGGCTCACGGCGACGCCACCCCCCGTCGGTCCCTGGAGCCGTCGGTCCGGTTCGCCCCGGCGTCGCCGTCCGCCTGGCGCTCGCCCTCGGCCTCGCGGCGCAGGTCGTCGAAGGAGACCGACCGGTCGCCCGTGCGGAACCGGGCGCCGTCGGCCCCGGCGACGATCGTCACGTCGGCCTCGTCGCCCGCCACCGCCCCCGGTCCGGTCCGCGCCGCGAGCTCCAACACCTCGCGCCGGCCGCGGTCGCCCGGCGACGCCGAGACGCGCCCGGCGGGCAGCCGGACGTCGACCGGCACCCCGTCGTCGAGCAGCGCCAGCGCGAGGCTCACCGTCGCCCGGGCGAGCTCGTCGGCCGCCGCCGCGCTCGGAGAGCGGTCCTCGGGGCCGAACCCGGACAGCTCCTCGCCGCCGCCGACCTCCGTGCCGCCCGCGATCGTCACGCGGTTCCGCGCGGTCTCGGCCGAGAACTGCTTGACGACGATCTCGTCGCGCTTGGCGGTCGTCGCCCAGTGGACGTCGCGGACCGCGTCGCCGCGGGTGTACTCGCGGAGGCGGTCGAACTCCTCGCGCTGCCGGCTCACGTCGACCGCGTCGGCCGCGTGGAGCGCCCGGCGGAACCGGGCCGGGATCGGGTCGCGGGGCGGGTACACCGTCACCGCGTCGGTCTCGTCGACGACCAGCTCGCGCTCGAAGAGCCCGAACACGTCGGTCGCGGTGAGCTCGATCGGGCCGAGGGTCCGCTCGCCGCGCTCGCGGTACGTCACCCGGTAGGACACCGGCTCCGACCCCACCGAGGCCCGGATCGGCGCCGTCGGCCCGTCGAGCCCCTCGTCGACGCGGACGAACACGTCGGCGAGGAACGAACGGGAGGGAGCGGCGTCGCCGGTCACGTCGGGCCCGAACTCCAGGCGGACCTCCCGCGTCTCCCCGACGAAGCCGTCCGCGGGCGTCACGTGGCGGACGGCGGGGACGTCGACGCGCGACACCTGGACGTAGCCGGCCGCGAGCGCGATGGCCACCGGGATCACGATCGCGTCGAGCGCGCGCCCCCCGGCGGCGATCCCGCTGGCGGCCGCGACGAGGCCGACGAGGCCGGCGACGCGTCCCCGGCGGGTGAGTGCGGGCGTCATCGGTGCGTGGGGGGCGTCGGCGTCATCGCGGTGTCACTCCACCCGGATCCGGTCGAGCGCGTCGCTGACGACGTCCGCGCCGTCGGTCCCGCCCGACTCGGTCCGGATCCGGTGCGAGAGCACGGTCGGGGCCTCCGTCTGGACGTCGTCGGGGATCACGTACTCCCGCCCCTCGAGGGCGGCGCGGGCCTGCGACGCGCGGACAAGCGCGAGGCTCCCGCGCGGGCTCGCCCCGAGCCGCGCGTTCCGGCGGGTGAACACCGCGAGCCGGGCCACGTACTCCCGGACCGCCTCCGAGGCCTCGATCTCCCCGACGATCCGGCGGGCCGCCCGCACGTCGCCGATCGTCGCCACGGGCTCGACCGAGTCCACCGGGTGGTCGCCCGTGAGGCGGCCGAGTATCGCCGCCTCGTCCTCGGCGTCGGGGTAGCCGAGCCGGATCTTCTTCGTGAAGCGGTCGACCTCCGCGACCGGCAGCTCGTACGTCTGCCCCGGCTCCACGTCGTTCTGGGTCGCGATCACGCAGAACGGGTCCGGCAGCTTGCGGGTGGTCCCGTCGGTCGTGACCTGGTTCTCCTCCATCGCCTCCAGAAGCGACGACTGCGTCTTCGGCGGGGCGCGGTTGATCTCGTCGCCGAGGACGACGTTCGCGAACACCGGCCCGGGCTGGAAGTCGAACTCGTCGGTGCGGCGGTTGAACACGTTGACGCCGGTGACGTCGGAGGGCAGGAGGTCGGGGGTGAACTGGACGCGCTTGAACGAGCCGTCGATCGAGCGCGCGACCGACTTCGCGAGCGTCGTCTTCCCGACGCCGGGCACGTCCTCGACGAGGAGGTGACCGCGCGCCAGCACGGTGACGAGGACGTGCTCGACCGCCTCGCGCTTGCCGACGATCACCTCCTCGACCTCGTTCACGATCCGGTCCGCGAGCGCGGCGACGTCGGCGGGCGTCTCGGGCGCGTCCGCCGCGACGGCATCGGTCGTCGCCCTCCCGGGCTCGGCGTCGGCCGACTCCGCCGGACCGGTTCCGATCGGTGCCGGATCCCCGGGGTCCGTCATGTTCGGCCGGCCGCGTCCGGGTCTGCTTCCCGTCCGGACGCGACCGTGCGAATGCTCCCCGTGATCATCGATATACCCCGGGTAAGGCGAGCAACGGCATATGCGTTCCGCCGGCGGTAGTTCGCTCGAATCCGCGGGTCTCTGTCCCTCTGAGGCCGCCAGTCCGCCGATTTCGTGCGAGTCGTCGGCCCGCCTCCCGGGCCGCCAACCGCCGAAATCCGCGACTACGACTCCCTGACGTTCCGCCCGACCGGCTCGCCGAACGACGAGGCCCCGGTCGCCGGGTCGCGCTCGTAGACGACCTCGCCGCGGACGAGCGTCACCTCGGGGAAGACGCCGCGGAGCCCCTCGAAGGGCGTCCACGCGCAGGCGCTGTGGAGCGCGGCGGCCTCGATCTCGCGGGGGTCGGCGGTGTCGACGAGGACGAGGTCGGCGTCGCGCCCCGCCGCGACCCGTCCCTTCCGGTCGAGGCCGAAGATCTCGGCCGGGTTCGCGGCGACGACGTCGCGGACGCGCTCGAGCGACAGCTCGCCCGTCCGCGCCGACTCCAGGAGGAGCGGGTACAGCGTCTCCACGCCCGGCACGCCGCTCGGCGCGTCGACGAGTTCGCGGCGCTTCTCCTCGACCGTGTGGGGCGCGTGGTCGGTCGCGACCACGTCGACGTCGCCCGCGGCGAGGCGGGCGAACAGCGCCTCGCGGCGCTCCTCGAGTTCGTTCCGGACGGACTCGTACTCCGAATCGACCGCCTCGATCTCGGCTTCGACCGACTCGAGGTCTGCCTCTCTCTCCTGGACGTCGGCCTTC